>OHTK01000872.1_pt1 | contig 11411 bp, 9 predicted proteins | sample 1578931 | NCBI WGS metagenome assembly OHTK01 (sample SAMEA3879553, study PRJEB24766) | human gut metagenome | biome: human-associated habitat; feature: feces | place: USA | collected 1985/1987 | reverse complement strand
AGTAAAGGAGCAGGCAATGGCTCTTTTGAAGAGAATCGGATTGGAAGATAAAGCGGATGTGTATCCGTCTACACTTTCCGGTGGACAGAAACAGCGTGTCGCGATTATCCGTTCCATGGCTATGAATCCTGACGTGATTCTTTTTGATGAGCCGACTTCAGCACTTGACCCGGAAATGGTAGGAGAAGTACTTGAACTGATGAAAGATCTGGCAAAAGAGGGAATGACAATGGTTGTTGTTACTCACGAAATCGGCTTTGCAAAGGAAGTTGCAACCGATGTTGTTTTTATTGACGACGGTGTTATCAAAGAAAAGAACAATCCGCAGGAGTTCTTCAATAATCCGCAGGACGACCGTTTAAAGGAATTTTTATCAAAGGTTCTTTAATTTTAAACAAAAATCAGAGGATTTCAGTTTTCGCTGAAATCCTCTTTTTTAATTACTTATTTATTTGATTACCGTAAATATATTCTTTGGCTTTTGATATGAGTATTGATTTTTTGTTTGGGACATTTGCATCTACTACAAGCATTAGAAGATAATCGAGAATATTTCCGACATCTCTTCCCTCTTTTACGCCAAGGTTTAAAACATCTTTACCGTTGATATCAAGCTGACTCATCTTAAAACATTCGTTATCTTTGATTATTTCATTAAGATGTATTTTAGCCGTTTTAAGATATCCGAGCTTTTCTTCTCGCTGATATTCAGACTGGGCAGATATATCGGCATATTCGACCTCTAACAACTGCTTTGTAAGGTCTGTACCGAGTACATTCATAACCTTTTTCATAAGCTTTTTACTGCCGTTAAAACGGACATCATGATATTCAATAAGCAGAAGAGTTTTGTTAATAAAATCAGACGGTAATCTTAGTCTGTGCAGAATTCTGTCTGCAATTTTTTTACTTTCAAGCTGATGTCCCTGAAAATGCGATTGACCGCTGTTGTCGGTGGTTTTAACAGAAGGCTTGCCGATGCCATGCAGAAGCATTGTCATACGAAGTATGGGATTCGGCTCAATTGTACCGAGTGCAGTCAGGGTATGTTGCCATAAATCATACGAATGATGAATGTTGTTCTGATTGAAATTGAACATAACGGTAATTTCAGGGATAATAACAGCAATCGTTTCTCGGTAAGCGTCAAGAATTTTTACGGCATCCTTACCGCAGATGAGCTTTAAAAATTCCGAAGTCACACGCTCTGTTGCAATGTTTTTTAGCAAGTCTGCATTTTTAAATATAGACTTTGATGTGTTCTCTTCAATTGAAAATCCGTAAACAGAGGCAAAGCGTAATGCCCGCAAGATTCGCAGAGCATCCTCGTTAAAGCGTGTATCGGGATTTCCGACACAACGGATAATTTTATCTTTAAGATCATTTTTACCGCCGTATGGATCGACAAGACCGTATTCAGCGTTATATGCCATTGCATTTACCGTAAAGTCACGGCGTTGCAAATCTTCATTTATGTTTCGTGTAAAGCTTACGCTGTCCGGATGACGGTTATCGGAATAATCACCGTCAATACGGTAGGTTGTGATTTCATAGACTTCACCGCCGCATACAACGGAAATTGTGCCGTGTTTGATACCTGTATCAAAAGTATGATAAGCCTCAAAGCATTTTTTTGTCTGCTCGGGCAAAGCGTTTGTACAAATATCTGTATCATGCGGAGTCAATCCTAGAAGATAATCACGAACACAACCGCCTACTATAAAAGCCTCATAACCTTGATTATTCAGTTGTCTGATTAATTTTTCAGCGTTTTTGTTTATTTGCATTTCTTTTTGCAGTCAGTTTAAGATGACTTTCCTTTTTGAATTTTTCTATATAGTGCTGTGCTACATTGTAGAGTACATTAAATACAACAAATGTGCCTACAGCAAAGATTACAAGCAATATGATGTTTTCAAATGTAAGCGGTGCAAGTGAGAACAATCCGCCGAAGAAGATTGAACCGATTATTATTCCTGCGGAACATCCGATGACCATAACGGCTCTGAGCGGATTGAACGGGATTGATAATCTGATTACAAGCAGCATACATGAAAATGCAGTAAGATATACGCAGAGAGTTGAAAACTGTGCCTGTGGCATATCTGTCATATACTTTAAAATTGCGAGTAATATTGTATCTGCCGAAATACAAAAAGCTGTTGGGAGTGATCTTGCTATTATATTTACGGTGAAATTACCTTTTACTATATCTTTATTCGGTTGAAGTGCGAGAACAAATGAAGGCAATCCAACCGTTAATGCACCGACAAGCGTAAGCTGTATCGGTTCAAAGGGATATCCTGTGCGGAAGAATATGAAGAAAATTGAGAGTATAACCGAATAAATCGTCTTAACAAGATAGAGTGCAGAGCTTCGTTCAAGGTTATTGATTGTTCGTCTGCCCTCTGCCACAACGCTCGGCATTGCGCCAAAGTCATTATTAACAAGTACAAGCTGTGACACATTTCGTGCGGCATCACTGCCTGACGCCATAGCTACGGAGCAATCCGCCTCTTTGAGTGCGAGAACATCATTTACTCCGTCACCTGTCATAGCAACCGAATGTCCGTGCTTTTTAAGGGCAACCACAAGCTTTTTCTTTTGAGCCGGAGTTACTCTGCCAAACACATTACAACGCTCTGCCGCATCTTCAAGCTCTTCATCTGTTGTTACGGTTGACATATCGATTGCATTTTCTGCACCCTCAATTCCTGTATCAATTGCAATATTTTTAACAGTTTTAACGCTGTCGCCTGAAATTACCTTTAAGGTGACCCCTTGTTCCTTAAAATATTTTACCGTTTCATTTACATTATCACGAAGTTTATCCTTGATAAGAATGAGTGCAAGCGGTTTTAAATCATCAGGCAATGAGTCTTTGTCCGGTTCACTATCGCTTTCAGCAAGAACAAGGATTCTGACGGTTTGATTTATCTTTTCAATCTCAGAATACACCTCGGAATACTTTTCTCTGCTTTTTAAAATACATTCAGTCGCACCGACTATGTAGGTCTTGCCGTTTTCAAATGTACCGCCCGACCATTTTGTTTCAGACGAAAAATCGCAGAATTTACTGCACTCATACGGTGAAACGGAATCCGAATAGTCACGCAGTGCATACAAAGTTGCATTCAGTTCATCGGACGCTTTTACAATTGAAGAAAGTGCTTTCTTGATTTTATTTTCATCAGCCCCAAACGGAATAACACCTGTTACCGTCATTTCGTCTGTTGTAAGCGTTCCCGTTTTATCAAGACAAAGCACATCGACTCTTGCAAGTGTTTCAATGCAATACATTTCTTGTACAAGAACCTTTTTAGATGAAAGCCTGATAATTGATACTGCAAGAACAGAACTTGTAAGAAGAATCATTCCCTTTGGAATCATACCGACAAGCGACGCAACAGTGCTGATTACAGCAGACTGCAATGTTGCATCGGGCAGGGTGAATTGTCGAATAAAAAATGCAATGCCAATCGGAAAAAGTACAAATGTACAGATTTTGATAATGAAATTGAATGACTCCATAATCTGAGAATTTACTTTTTTAATATATTTGGCTTCGTTATTTATCTTTGCGGCATAGCAATCAGCTCCGACCTTTACAGCCTGAGCATAGCATTTTCCTGCCGCAATAAAACTGCCCGAGAGCAGTTCATCTCCGACATTTTTTTCAATGAGATTTGATTCGCCTGTAAGCAAACTTTCGTTGACTCTGCAGTTGCCGTCGCATACAATGCAGTCGGCAGGGATCTGGCTTCCTCTTGAAAGTACAAGAATATCGTCAAGGACAATCTCATCTTTACTTATTTCTGCAATTTTACCGTTTCTGAGAACATTGATTTTTTTCTCAGACAAAATAGTCAGCTTGTCAACGCTTATTTTGGAACGAATTTCCTGAACTATACCTATAATTATATTTGCGATAACAACACCGATAAAAAGCATATTCTTGTGTGAACCCACAAAAATCAATGCCGCAAGCAAAATTACATTTATAAGATTGAAAAGCGTAAAAATGTTATCACAAAATATTCTTTTGATTGATTTGGTTTTAATATTAGTTGAAATATTTACCTTTCCTTCATCTATACGCTTTTGAACTTCGGAATCGGTAAGACCGACAAGGTTAGAATTTATGTTTTCCATATATACCTCATAATAAGAAAATGATATAATTTCAGAAAATAATTTACAATGCACGGCTGTTTATCGCCTTTTCGGAAAATCCTCTGCCAGTAACATTTTTAATATTTTCATCAACGCACTAATCTATATTATAAATGCAAATCATAATAAAGGCAACGGAAAGAAGGTGAATTTTTTGCGAAAATTTAAAGAAATCATATCAGTTGCCCTGATTTTCACATTATTATTTACTGTTTCGACTTTTTCGCCTTATGCCGCTAATGATAAAAATGAGGTTTACATTGGCGGTGAGGCTTTCGGAGTTAAATTTTATGCTAACGGAGCAATGATAATCAAGCTTGAAAGCTACTACGACGGTGAAAAATATGTTTGCCCCGCAAAAGACGGCGGACTTAAAGTAAACGATATTATAAAGAAAGTAAATAATACAAAAATCAGCACAAATGAAGAATTAAAGTCTGAAATTGAAAAATCAAACGGCAATGAAATTACTGTTGAAATTGACAGAAACGGCAAAACCGAAAATAAAACCGTTTTGCCGATTAAAAATACCGTGGGAGTATATCTCCTCGGTGCGTGGGTTCGTGACAGCTGTGCAGGCATCGGAACTATAACCTATTATGATGACAGCAATAATTATTTTGCCGCACTCGGTCATGGAATATGCGACTGTGACACGGCTGCTTTGTTACCGTTAAAATCGGGAGAAGCGGTTCGGGCTGAAATCAGCGGCATTGAAAAAAGCGTCTGCGGTAAAGCCGGCAGTTTCTGCGGATATTTTACCGATGCTAAGTTTGGTAATTTGAGCGTAAACTCCCCTTTAGGAATTTTCGGAGATTTAACGAGTGAAAATTATAAAAGAAACAAGAAATATCTGATTGCAAATGACGATGAGGTAAAAACAGGAAAGGCTGTTATGGTAACAACGCCTGTCGGAGATACGCCACAGGAATATGATATTGAAATCAAAAGAATATGCAACCGTGATATGACATCAAATGAAAATTTTGTCATAAAAATAACCGACAGCAGATTGCTCGAAAATTGCGGCGGTATTGTACAGGGTATGAGCGGCAGTCCGATAGTTCAAAACGGCAAAATTATTGGCGCTGTTACCCATGTTTTTCTGAATAATCCAAAAGAGGGTTACGGTGTATTTGCACAATATATGGCAAATCGCTACAATAATCAACACTAAATATATGATGGTTTGTTCATTTTTGATTTAGTAACGCAAAATATAAAACTTTTTTCTCAATTTTTCAAAAAAGTTTTATGGAAGGTATTGCCAACTTTACCATTTTGTGGTAATATTAGTACAACAAAAATTACTGGGGGAAATCACAATGAACAACAAAATAAAACTAATCGTAACCGATGACGCTTCTGAATTTACGCAGGAAAATCTTAATATCTTACAAAGTAAGAATATTTCCGTTATTTTCTGTGCAAAAGACGGAGAAGAATTGTGCGATAAAATTAAAAGAGAAAACCCTGATGTTGTACTGATGGATTCATTTATGACAAGGCTTGACGCAATCGGTGTTATGAGAAGCATTACACGAGAAAGCACGAAAGTGCCTGTGTTTATGGTATATTCGTCATTCCACAGCACTGTTCTTGAGCGTGAAATTATGAATTCGGGCGCATCGTATTTTGTGTTGAAGCCGTATAACATTTCCGAATTAAGCACCATTATCAGCGATTTATCGGATTTGAGCAAGAAAAACAATTTTGGCAAAGGCAGAGTTATCGACGCTTTCGGAATTGAAATGAAAGTGACCGATATTCTCCATGAAATAGGAGTTCCGGCTCACATCAAAGGCTATCACTATCTGCGTGATTCAATCATTATGTCTGTTGAGCATCCAGAAATTATCAATGCCGTGACAAAACAGCTCTATCCGTCGGTTGCCAAAAAGTACGAAACAACTTCTTCACGGGTTGAAAGAGCTATAAGACACGCAATTGAGGTTGCATGGGATCGAGGTGACATTGATGTTCTGAACTCATATTTCGGATATACAATTCACAACGACAGAGGTAAGCCCACAAACAGCGAATTCATTGCCATGATTTCTGACAAATTAAGACTGCAGATTAAAAATGCAGGCTGAAAAAAAGAGCCGCTCGTTAAGAGTGGCTCTTAATATATTATTTAGTTTTGCCGATATCGTGTCTGTAATGAGCGCCTTCAAAGGAAATTTTTTCTACTGCGGCATATGCCTTTTCAAGTGCCTCATCAAGTGTATCCGCTGTTGCAGTAACACCGAGAACTCGACCGCCGTTTGTATAGAACTTTCCGTTTTCGTACTTAGTGCCGGCATGATAAACGATTGCGCCATCAACACCGCCGTTATCATTAAGACCGAACATCTCTATACCCTTTTTGTATGAAACAGGATATCCGCCGCTTGCCATAACAACACAAGCCGCAGCACCGTTGTCCCATTCAATGTCAAGGTCGGAAAGCTTTTCGTCAATAACAGCCTCACAGATATCTACAAGGTCAGTTTTAAGTCTTGGAAGAACAACCTGAGCCTCAGGATCGCCGAAACGGGCATTGTATTCAATAACCTTTGGACCGTTCGGTGTAATCATAAGTCCAAAGTACAGACAACCCTTAAAAGGTCTACCCTCTTTATTCATCGCCTCAATTGTAGGGATAAAGATTGTATCCATACATTCCTTGGCAATCTCATCTGTATAATACGGGTTCGGGCTGATTGTGCCCATACCGCCTGTGTTAAGACCTTCGTCATTATCAAAAGCACGCTTGTGGTCTTTTGAGCTGACCATAGGTTTTACGCACTTACTATCTGTAAATGCAAGAACAGAAACCTCGGGACCTGTAAGAAACTCTTCTATAACGATATTGTTACCTGAGTCGCCAAACTTCTTGTCCTCCATAATTTCTTTGACTGCTTCAATTGCCTCATCAACAGATTGAGCAATAATTACGCCCTTGCCGAGTGCAAGACCGTCAGCTTTTACAACAACGGGAGCGGTATTTTCGTTTTTTATATAGTCAATTGCTTTCTGAGCGTCATTGAATACTTCATACTTTGCAGTAGGTATGCCGTATTTCTTCATGAGATTTTTTGAGAAAACCTTTGACGCCTCAATAATAGCGGCATTTGCATTAGGGCCGAATGCTCTGATTCCAGCCGCCTGCATAGCGTCAACCATACCGTCAGCAAGCGGATCATCAGGAGCTACAAAAACGAGGTCAATTGCATTGTCCTTTGCAAACTTAACCATATTTTCTTTATCCATAACTCCGATATTAACAAGCTCGGCATCTCTTGAAATACCGCCGTTGCCGGGAGCGCAATAAAGCTTTGTGCATTTAGGACTTTCAAGAAGCTTTTTAATTAAAGCGTGCTCTCTGCCGCCCGAACCAATCATTAAAATTTTCATAACTGCACCTCTATCAGTGATGGAAAAGACGAATACCCGTAAATGACATTGTCATATTGTACTTATTGCAGGTTTCAATAACATTATCATCACGAATTGAACCGCCGGGCTGTGCAACAAATTTAACACCTGAACGCTTTGCTCTTTCAATGTTGTCACCGAATGGGAAGAATGCGTCAGAACCGAGTGAAACACCGTCAAATGTTGCAAGCCAAGCCTTTTTCTCTTCCTTTGTAAGAGGTTCGGGCTTAGTTTTAAAAAACTGCTGCCATATACCGTCAGCAAGCACATCCTCATAATCATCAGAGATGTAAACATCAATAGTGTTATCTCTGTCGGGACGGCGGATGTTGTCAACAAACGGGAGGTTCATAACCTTCGGATGCTGTCTGAGATACCAGATATCAGCCTTATTGCCTGCAAGTCTTGTGCAGTGAATTCTTGACTGCTGACCTGCGCCAACACCGATTGCCTGACCGCCCTTTGCGTAGCAAACAGAATTAGACTGAGTATATTTAAGAGTAATAAGAGCAACAAGAAGGTCACGCTTAGCTTCCTCTGTAAAATTCTTATTATCTGTTACAATGTTCTGAAGGAGCATTTCTTCGTCAATTTTGAGTTCATTTCTGCCCTGTTCAAATGTAATGCCGAAAACATCCTTATGCTCAATAGGAGCAGGAACATAGTTCGGGTCGATTTTTACGACATTATAGTTGCCTTTCTTTTTTGACTTGAGGACTTCAAGAGCCTCAGGAGTATAGTCAGGAGCAATAATACCGTCAGAAACCTCTCTCTTGAGGAGGATTGCAGTCTGAATATCGCAAGTATCGGAAAGAGCCACCCAGTCACCGTATGACGACATTCTGTCTGCACCTCTTGCCATTGCATATGCGCTTGCAATCGGAGAAAGTTCAAGGTCATCTACAAAGTAGATTTTCTTGAGTGTGTCAGAAAGCTCTGTTGCAACTGCCGCACCGGCAGGACTTACATGCTTGAATGATGCAGCCGCAGGAAGACCTGTTGCCGCTTTGAGTTCCTTTACGAGCTGCCATGAGTTAAATGCATCAAGAAAGTTGATATAACCGGGTTTGCCGTTGAGAACCTCAACAGGAAGATCTTTGCCGTCCTGCATGAAAATTCTCGAAGGCTTCTGATTCGGGTTACAGCCGTATTTTAAAGCAAGTTCGTTCATTGGATTCATCCTTTCCGAAAAATAAATTACTTGTTTTTATTGATAATTCTTGACTCTGCCTTATTTGAAGCAATGTCAATATAGCGTACAAAAAGTGAAACCTTGTTATCCTCATTGAGAGAATTCCAGATTTTCTCGGCAAATGTGTCAATATCATCGTTACCGATTTCTACGAGTGTAGGTTCACCCTCAAAGCTCGGAAGCGGATTGCCGTCACTCATATATGTGTGAATGAATCTGCCAAGACCGTTTATCGGCTTGTCATATGTAAATGTGTATCTTTCGCAGCAATCGGGATTGCCGTCTGCACTTTTGAGAATTGACATTGCATAGTTCATCTTGCCGTTTTCACACTCAACAATACCAGAAATTCGTGGAGTGTAGTTAGGACCGTCAGGCTCAAATTCTCTTGTTGTGAGTGACTGTTCAAATGTCTGACCTTCATTCATAAGATCATAAACAGTATCTGTCTGGTCACCGTTAGTAACGATAGTTTTGTTGCCGAGAACTCTTACTGGAGAATAGATGATAAGTGACGGATCAACAAGCTTTGACGGATCAAAAGCCTGAGTTTTGATGCCGTCCTCGGTTTCTGCAAACACTCTGTTTCTGCTGTTTTCGCTTCTGCCCATAATGAAGTATGCAATAACAGCCTTTGAGCCGTCTGCACTTTTGCCGATTACAATGCCTCTGCCCGGATATGAAGTTGAAGCAATGTCATTGTAAAGTGATACAGGTTTCATATTTTTCCTCCGTTAGTCAAGAATTTCGGTTTTATTGTCTTTTACTATAATTTTATCTTCGCAGAAAAGCGAAACCGCCCTTGGAAGAATCTTCCATTCAGCCTGTTCCATAACTCTTTTCTGAAGAATTTCGGGTGTGTCACCGTTCTGAATTTCAACGGCTTTCTGAATGATAATGGGACCGCCGTCGCACACTTCGTTTACAAAATGTGCGGTAGCACCCGTTACCTTGACGCCTCTGTTAAGAGCCTCCTCATGAACTCTGAGTCCGTAATAGCCCTCGCCGCAGAATGACGGAATAAGCGACGGATGGATATTGATTATTCTGTTTTCAAAAGCAGAAATAAACTGCTTTCCGAGAATTGTCATAAATCCGGCAAGAACAACAAGGTCAACATCCTTGGATTTCAAAAGCTCGGTCACAGCAGAATCATACTCATCAAATTCGGCGTAGTCTTTTCTTCTGATAACCTCAGTTGCAATCGAATTGTTTTTTGCTCTTTCAAGTGCATAAGCGTTTGGATTTGAGGACACAACAAGAGAGATTTTTCCGTTTTTAATCTCTCCCCTGTTCTGAGCGTCAATAAGTGCCTGAAGATTTGTGCCGCCGCCCGACACAAGAACTGCGATCTTTTTCATTATTCAAACACTACTCCGTCATTACCGCTGATTACTTCACCGAGTACAACAGCGTTTTCACCGTTAGCCGCAAGAACCTCAAGAGCCTTGTATGCATCTTCCTTGGCAACGGCGATTATCATACCTACACCCATATTGAATGTGTTGAACATATCGTGCTCGGGGATATTACCTACTCTCTGCATAAGCTTGAAAATAGGAAGAACAGGAATATTGTCCTTTTTGATTTTGGCTGAAAGACCGTCTGTAAGCATACGGGGAATGTTTTCATAGAAACCGCCTCCCGTAATGTGTGAAACAGCCTTTACATCAACCTTTTCCATAAGAGCGAGAAGAGGTTTTACATAAATTTTTGTTGGAGTGAGCAATGTTTCACCGAGAGTTTTGTCAAGCTCAGGATACTCGGCATTAATTGTTTCCTCGTTGATATCAAAGATTTTTCTGACAAGCGAAAAACCGTTTGAGTGAACACCCGAAGAACGGAGTCCTAAAAGTACATCACCCTCACAAAGCTTTGAACCGTCAATCATCTTCGGCTTGTCTGCAATACCAACGCTGAAACCTGCAACATCATATTCATCAACAGGCATAAGACCCGGATGCTCTGCAGTTTCACCGCCGATAAGAGCACAACCGGACTGAACACAGCCTTCTGCAATGCCTGATACAATTTCAGCTACCTTTTCGGGATAGTTCTTGCCGATTGCGATATAATCGAGGAAGAAAAGAGGTTTTGCTCCACAGCAAATTACATCGTTTACGCACATTGCAACTGCGTCAATACCGATTGTGTCATGCTTGTCAAGAAGAAAAGCAAGCTTGATTTTTGTACCTACACCGTCAGTACCGCTGACAAGTACAGGCTCTTCCATATCTTTGAAATCAGGGGCAAAAAGTCCGCCGAAACCGCCGATGCCTGAAATAACACCGTCAATTTTTGTGCGTGCCACATGCTTTTTCATAAGCTCTACAGACTTATAGCCTGCTGTTACATCAACACCTGCCGCTTTGTAGCTTTCGGAAAAGCTGTTGTTCATTGTAATCACTCCGTCACTTTCTGTTAATTTTTTTAGCGTATTTATCTACAAAGATTGTTCTCGGAATTTCAGCGTCGTAGCTACCCGTGAAACAACCGTCACAGAATTCTATATTTGCACCCTCAGCAATTTTTCTGAGACTGTTTATACTGAGATAACCAAGTGAATCTGCACCGATATATTCACAGATTTCACTTGTTGTCAACTTGTTTGCAATAAGACTTTCTT
>OHTK01000855.1_pt1 | contig 11666 bp, 10 predicted proteins | sample 1578931 | NCBI WGS metagenome assembly OHTK01 (sample SAMEA3879553, study PRJEB24766) | human gut metagenome | biome: human-associated habitat; feature: feces | place: USA | collected 1985/1987 | reverse complement strand
GGTGGTAAGTATATCCCTTCTGGTCATTTTCAAGTAATCGTCAATGGTTTCCAGCCAGTCCTTCATATACATAGGCTCCTGATTAAGGGCATGGACTTCGGCAATGTCAAGGTACGCAGTAACGATTTTGTTTAGGGCATCCAGTTCTGCTTCCGAGAGATAGTTTTTGGCAACTTCCACATCAGAACGATGTATGGTATCACCACTCCATGAAGTAAGTCCCATATTTTCCTTTTCTGCATCAGCACGCTGATAGATTACTTCAGCAGCGGTGTGTTTGTGGGCTGCCCAGTGCATTTTGTTCTGAACTTGCTTGAAAAATGACGAGTCTTGAAGCGGGGAATGCCATAAAAAAAGGAATAAAGTCAATATTGCCGGATACAGAGGTCAGGGTACGTCCTGTGGCTGATGGCGGAGAGGGCACTACTGATGCTCTTATATATGGAAGAGATGGTGTCAGCAGAGAGCGATGTTATGTGACCGGACCGCTTGGTGATAGGATCACTGCGGAATATACAATATATAATGCCGCAGACGGGCGAACTGCTGTCATGGAGATGGCAGCGGCGGCGGGGCTTCCACTTGTTCCGGAGAACCGGAGAGATCCGATGCATACGACTACATATGGTGTCGGTGAGATGATAAATGATGCTGTTTCAAAGGGATGTGAGCGTTTTATCATCGGGATAGGTGGTAGTGCAACGAATGACGGCGGGATAGGAATGCTTCAGGCTCTTGGATTTTACTGTCTTGATGCGGATGGTCATGAGGTGCCATATGGGGCAGAGGGGCTTGGAGTCCTTGAAAGGATTGTTATTCCGGGGAAGATGCTTGTCCGTAAGAATTCATCAGAGCTGGCTGTAGCAGATCCTGTCGATACGCCAATTGTAGGCACTGCTGCGATATCTGGTGCAGGTGCTGTCGATGAGTCATGTGTAGATGATGATGACTTTGCATCCAGACTATCACGCTGTACATTTAGTATCGCCTGTGACGTGACTAATCCCCTTGTGGGGGAGCTAGGGTGCAGCCGTGTATTTGCACCGCAGAAGGGTGCAGATGCGGAGATGGTGGAAATCATGGATGGCTACATGAAAAACTATGCTGACGTTGTGGAAAGATCAGCTGAGGGAAAGTCTGACAGAAACACTCCGGGCGCCGGCGCTGCGGGCGGACTTGGATATGCGTTTCTCATGTTCCTAGGTGGAAAACTTATGCCGGGAATAGATATAGTTCTGTCAGAGATAGGGCTTGAGGCGGATGTAGAGTGGGCAGATACTGTCATAACCGGTGAGGGCAGGATAGATGCCCAGACCATGATGGGCAAGACCCCATTGGGAGTCGCAAAGCTTGCAAAGAAACACGGCAAATATGTGATCGCCATAGGAGGATGTCTTGGGGATGGCGCGGAGAACTGCGTCAAAGAAGGAGTGTTCAATGAGTGCTATGCAGTAAACAATGTGCTTGGGATAGATGACAGTGATCCGGAGCAGGTGAGAACGGCGATGAAGCCTGAAAATGCTGCGGCGAATCTGACGACGTGTGCCGCAAAGATCACAGAACTTAAGGAACAGATGTCGGCACGTGTGTGCAGACCTGCACGGCTTAGATAGATATGGTATTAAATTGTTTGAAACAGAATCAGAGGCGTGTGAATTTTTTCTGCAAAAAATGAAGAGATATGCAAGAAAATAAATTTACTACTATATAATACGAGGAGGAGACAAAGATGACAAGAGAAGAAGCGTGGGAATTACTCACAGAGTACAACAAGGATGAGTTCCATCTGGAGCATGCACAGATCGTAGAGGGAACCATGAAATATTTTGCAAGGGAGCTTGGTTATGGCGATGAGGAAGAGTTCTGGGGAATAGTCGGACTGCTTCACGATCTGGACTTTGAACAGTATCCTGAGCAGCACTGCATCAAGTCCCAGGAGATCATGAGAGAGCACGGTGTTGACGAGAGGATCATTCATGCGACGGCAAGCCATGGCTATGGTATCACGGTTGACATAAAACCAGAACATGAGATGGAGAAGGTTCTCTATGCTGTGGACGAGCTTACAGGACTTATCGGAGCGGTTACACTTATGAGACCATCAAAGAGTGTTCAAGATCTGGAACTCAAGTCAGTTAAGAAGAAATACAAGAGCAAGGGATTTGCTGCGGGATGCTCCAGGGAGGTCATCGAAAGAGGTGCAGATATGCTTGGTTGGTCACTTGATGAATTGATCACCAAGACTATAGAGGCACTCAGGACATTCAGACCATGATCGGGGGTATAAAGAAAATCGGAGAATTTGTCCGCAAAGAGACAGTGCTCACCGTGGCACTTCTGCTGGCGGTGATATCGGCATTTATCGTGCCTCCGGACAGCGCGTATGTGGACTACATAGATTTCAGGACACTTGCGATACTTTTCTGTCTTATGACAGTGGTCGCGGGATTTTCACAGCAGGGGATGTTTGGCATCATAGCGAAAAGTATGATAAATCGTATGGGTTCGCTCCGGGCGGTGACAATTGTCCTGATATTCATGTGTTTCTTTTTCAGCATGTTTATCACAAATGATGTGTCGCTCATAACATTTGTACCGATGACACTCACGGTCCTTGGTATGGCAGGAGAGGAAGTACTCACCAGATGGATGGTGCCGGTGATAACCCTCCAGACCATAGCTGCGAACCTTGGCAGTATGCTGACACCCATAGGCAATCCGCAGAACCTGTATCTGTATGGACTTGCAGGGATCAGCGCAGGCAGGTTTGTATTGCTTATGCTGCCATATACAGTGGCATCGGCAGCGCTTCTTGTAATATGTGTCATAGTATGCATGAAAGGAAAAAACAGGCAGCTTGAGATCAGACTTTCAGGCGGTGATATACAGGTGAACAGGAAGCTGGTGGGTATATATAGCATACTATTTGTGCTGTCGCTGCTCACCGTGGCGCGGATCGTCCCATACTGGGTGACATTTGCGGTAGTGCTTGTGGTAGTCCTTATATGCCAGAGAAGATTGCTGCTGAAGGTAGACTATTCGCTGATATTCACATTTGTGGGATTCTTCGTGTTTATCGGAAATATGGGAAGAATCGATGGATTTAGGACATTTGTAGAGAAGGTGCTTGGTGGGCATGAGGTGATAACTTCGGTCCTTGCCAGTCAGGTCATAAGCAATGTTCCGGCTGCAGTATTGCTGTCAGGATTTACAGACAGGTACACAGACCTGATAGTCGGTACCAATCTCGGCGGACTTGGAACTTTGATAGCATCTATGGCGAGTCTGATCTCATTCAAATATGTGGCGAGACAGGACAAGGGTGCCAGAGGAAGATATCTGGCGTATTTCACATTTGCAAATGTGCTGTTCCTGGCGGTGCTTATATGCATGTGGGGAATAATATTTTAGCCAGAAAAATATTGCCCTTAGATGGCAGTAGTCATAAAATAGAATGGTAAGTTTCTTCAAATTAAGGAGGCAGATAATATGAGTAAGAATCTTGGTGCAAAACCTATGCTGGTGCCACAGCCGGTCATGATGATCGGAACATACGATGCCGATGGCAATGCAAATGTCATGAATGCGGCATGGGGCGGAATAGTCGGAGCAAATGAGATCATATTTGACCTTGGAAGTCATAAGACTACCGAGAATATAAAGCTGAACAAAGCTTTCACAGTTGCCATTGCTGATGCAGAGCATGTGGCAGCCTGTGACTATGTGGGAATCGTGTCGGCAAATGACGAGCCAGACAAGATGAAGAAGGCTGATTTTACAACCAGAAAGAGCGAGTTTGTAAATGCTCCAGTCATCAACGAGCTTTCACTGACAATGGAGTGCAAGCTCAAGGAGATCATAGACGGGGACAAGTTCCTCGGCGAGATTGTAAATGTTGTTGCAGACGACCGTATCCTGGGCGATGACGGCGAGATCACATATGAAGAGTTCCATCCGATCGTGTTTGACACCATCGGACATGGATATTTTGCACTCGGCGACAGGGTTGGCGATGCTTTCTCAGAGGGTAATAAGTTGAAGTAGACAAGCTTGTAACTTGGGAAAATCATCAAATTGTACATTGTAACATGAAAAAATTAGCCATTTTTGGAAGAAAAACCTTAATTTTTCAAGCAAATGTTCAATATACATATGGAAAAAGGCGAAATAATGTGATATAACAGACACATACAAAAAAGCACAAGCTAAAGTGAAAGGAAGATGTAGATATGGATAAGAAGAATATCGATTGGGCAAACCTTGGATTTGGCTATGTTCAGACAGATAAGAGATTTGTAGCAAATTATAAGGATGGAGCATGGGATGAGGGTACACTCACAGAGGATCCTAACGTAGTATTAAACGAGTGCGCAGGTGTTCTTCAGTACGCTCAGACAGTTTTCGAGGGAATGAAGGCTTACAGAACAGAGGATGGACGTGTTGTATGTTTCCGTCCTGACCTCAACGCAAGCAGAATGGCAGACTCAGCAAGAAGACTTGAGATGCCACCTTTCCCAGAGGATAGATTTGTACAGGCAATAGTAGATACAGTAAAGGCAAATATTGATTATGTACCACCTTACGGATCAGGTGCTACATTATATATCAGACCATATATGTTCGGTTCAAATCCAGTTATAGGTGTTAAGCCTGCTGATGAATATCAGTTCAGAGTATTCACAACACCTGTTGGACCATACTTCAAGGGCGGTGCTAAGCCACTTACAATCAAGGTTTCAGATTTTGATAGAGCAGCACCACACGGAACAGGACATATCAAGGCTGGACTTAACTATGCAATGAGCTTACATGCTATTATGACAGCACATGAAGAAGGATATGCAGAGAACATGTACCTTGACCCAGCAACAAGAACTAAGGTTGAGGAGACAGGTGGCGCTAACTTCATCTTCATCACTAAAGATGGTAAGTTTGTAACACCAAAGTCTAATTCAATTCTTCCATCAATCACACGCCGTTCATTAATGGTTGTTGCTAAGGAATATCTTGGATTAGAGGTTGAGGAAAGAGAAGTTCTCTTTGATGAAGTTAAGGATTTTGCAGAGTGTGGTCTTTGTGGTACAGCTGCAGTTATCTCACCTGTTGGAAAGATTAACGACCATGGTAAGGAAATCTGCTTCCCAAGCGGAATGGAGAAGATGGGTCCTACAATCCAGAAGCTCTATGATACATTAACAGGTATCCAGATGGGCAAGATTGAAGCTCCTAAGGGATGGATTTACACAATCGCTTAATTGATATTCTTTAAATGTTTATTCGGTCTGGACAAGTGTTCAGACCGATTTTTTAATTTTCTAAAGTAGATTTTACATTTAAAATGTGATAACATACTAATATAACAGACGTTAGTAAAGAGGTGCAGCAGTATGTCAGAAGTCGGAACTAATGAACGTTTATTGCGTTCTGATGTAACATTAGAAGAAAGCAGAAAGATAGAGAGAGTGCTTAGAAGAAACAATATATCATATTTTGAGAAGTGGAATTTCCACACAGGCGTGTTCAAGTTCCTTAATAACAGCAAGAATTCTAAGTGCGATATATATGTTCATATGGATTCTATGGACAAGGCAAAGGAATTGCTTGCAGATATGTAGAATATATTTATAACAGAATATGTCTAAGATAATGGTCAGAGTGATTTACTCTGGCCTTTTTTTATGCTATAATTTTTTTACTTTGTGTGAAAGGATAGAAATTATGACAAAGAAAAGGATAGCATTGAAAATAGTAAGGAGAGTAGGAATATGTATTCTTACCACAGTGGTTCTGCTTCTCATAGGACTGTTTGGCGTTGTAAGAATTATGGAATTCGGACCATCAAAGACAGCAAGAAATCTGTTTGTTAATTCAGCAATGGAATCAAGTGCAGGAGGAATACTTGTAACACTATTTTTTTCAGATGAAGAGATAGCCAGAATAAGAGCAATCAATTCCATACAGAAGACAGATGAAGTGACAGATTCTTCGCTTATATCAGATACAACAATTCTTACACAAGAAGAAAAATCAATGATAGAGGTTATTGATATAGAGAAGGATACTTACAGAGGTAAGATGATGATTGTAAGAGACCCATCAAGAGTTATGGTAGGAACAAGCGGAGAATATGGGAAAAGCTGTAAGGGAAAGAAAGTATCAGAGATAGCGGAAAGCTATGGCGCAATAGCTGCGACTAATGCCGGCGGTTTTCGGGATGCAGGAGGAGTAGGAACAGGTGGCGAGCCGGATGGACTTGTTATATCAGAAGGCAGGTTAAAGTGGGGGTCACTGGGAACAACTTATGGAATTATAGGTATAGACAATAATAATGTACTTGTAGTGGGAGATATGACAGCACAGGCGGCACTTGACCGGGGAGTAAGAGATGCCGTAAGCTTCGGGCCGGTGCTTGTTGTTAATGGAGAAGCGGTTGAAGTTAATGGGAGCGGAAGCGGTCTTAATCCAAGAACAGCAATCGGACAGAGAGAAGATGGTTCAATACTGCTTGTAGTAATAGATGGACGCCAGGTAAACAGTCTGGGAGCGTCATATTCAGATGTGATAGAGCTCATGCTTGAGTATGGTGCAGTTAATGCGGCTAATCTTGATGGTGGCTCATCATCACTTATGTATTACAATGGAGAATACATCAACAGTTGTGCATCAATGTATGGACCAAGAGATTTACCGACAACAATAATTATTAAATAAATGTTTAAAAAGGGCAGGCCGGAGGCTGAGAAAATAATGATTAAAAAGACAATAAAAATCCCGTTATTCTGGAAAATATATATAATAGTTGTCACCATAGTACTGATAGGATTTGTTGTACTGTGGAGCATCCTGTGGACAGCTTTAAAAAAGTATGAGCAGTCACGACCAGAGTATGCTATGGATAAGATAACTGAACAGATACAATTACAGGATACAGGAGATTTCACAAAGTATGTACACACAGGGGAAAATGCTTATGAAGGCAGTGAAGTGTTAGATGAAGCTGTGAGAGAATATATTAAAAATGTATTATGTGAGGGAGAGTGGACATACACTAAGAAGTCTGGTGAGTACACTAATGATAATCCGGTATATCAGTTAAAGAAAGACGGGCAGAAAACAGATATAATAATATATCTTGAGAAAAGAAGTAAAAATGAGTGGACAATTGCGGATGTGTCAGGACTTAGCTGTGAAGGAAAGACCTATGAGATAATAGTTCCGGAGAATTCAGAAGTGACAGTTGATGGTAATAAGCTAGGAAGTGAATATGTAACAGAAACTAAAGATGCAGAAGTACTAAGTAATGTTGCCAAACACATTAATATGCCTAAGACAACAACATATCATATAGAGAATGTATATAAAGAACATGAAATAAAAGCAACAGGTCCTGTGTATAACAGTGAATTGGAGCTTATAAGCAGCACAGATAATGTATATGAATTTGGATTTGAAGCTAATGGCAAGCTGATAGAGGAACAGGAAAGCCGTATAAAAGAAATTACAGAAATTTACGGTAAATATGTAGTTAATTATGAAAGCTTTGCAAAGCTTTCGCCATACATACTGCCTGGCTCATATGCATACTCATACCTGTCCAGAATATCAAGGACTAATATATGGTTAGAGGTAAGCAGGGAACCAGCATTCAGTGATATGAAAGTATATAATTATCAGTCATATACAAAAGATTGTTTTTCATGTGAAGTAAGTTTTGATTTACAAGTATCTTATAACAGTGGCAGTTTCAAAGATTACCCTACTCATATGGAGTATATATTCGTAAAAAGAAGCGGCAAGTGGTATATAGCGGATATGGTGATGTTGAAGTAGTATAGACAATGGTATTCCACCAGCTCGTCTGTATATGGCTTACGCTCTCATGGATTACTGCGCTTAGTGGGAGTAAATGCCGTCATCTGCAAAGGCTATTACTGTGAGCGAAAGCAAACGCGCTTCGCTTGAACGAGCTTTCACTCACAGACCTTATGCATATAACGGCATTAACTCCCACACAGCTCGTAATAAATCGAGCGTAAGTCATATACAGACAATCAGGTGGAAATATGTATTGGCTGATACATACTTCCACCTGATGTAATATTAAGAATATTCTATTTACTCACTATCTTTCGGCAGAGACTGCATATACTGATGCATTGATTCTGCTACAATCTTGCTGTGTGCAACAGCTTCTACTACGGTTCTTGCACCGTTGACAACATCACCTGATGCAAATATACCAGGACGGCTTGTGTGGCCAGTCTCGTCTGCGTCAAGAAGTCCCCTTGCAGTAGCCTTAAGACCTGTTGTTGTGTTGACAATACGGTTCTGAGGTCCCTGACTGATAGAGATGATAACACTGTCTGAGTTGTGAAGTGTATCAGTTCCTTCTACATCAGTGAAAGTTCCATCCTCATTCTCAATAATATCCCTGAATATAACACCGTCATCTTTAATCTCAACAGGGCGTTTGTTATATTCAAATGTGATTCCTTCAAGCTGTGCATAGCTGAATTCATATTTACTTGCAGCAACTTCCTTAGTGATAGAGAAACAGATGACATTGCGAGAGCCCTTTCTCTTAGCAGTTCTTGCAACGTCCATAGCAGCATTACCGGCACCGATAACAATAACAGTTTCGCCGAGATGGTAGCTGTCAGGGTTATTGAGGTAATTGATACCAAAGTGGACATTACCGAAAGTCTCTCCTTTAATATGAAGAGAGTTAGGCTTCCATACACCAGTACCAATGAATATAGATTTGTAGCCGTCACGGAACAAATCATCAATTCCGATGGCACCACCGATAGTGGTGTTAGGACGAATTTTGATTCCCTTTAAGGCAAGATGTCTGTATTCAATGTCGTCAAGAACAGTCTTAGGAAGTCTGAATTCCGGAATACCGTATCTTAATACGCCGCCAATCTTGTCCTTTCCTTCAAATATAGTAACCTGATATCCGTATCTTGCAAGAATAATTGCAATAGTGATACCGGCAGGACCTGAACCGATGATTGCGACTCTCATGCCGTTAGAAGGCTTAGGACCTTCGGTCATCTGGTTGGCATATGTACTTGAGATATAATTCTCAATAGTAGAAAAATGTACAGGAGCGCCCTTTCTTCCAAGTACACAGTGACCTTCACACTGGTTCTCATGATTGCAGATGAGACTGCACACGGTAGTAAGCGGGTTGTTCTCGAAAAGCATTTTACCAGCTTCGTTAAGCTTATTCTCTTTAAGTAAACGGATTGCCATAGGAATGTTAGTGTTGATAGGACATCCCTTCTGACACTGAGGCACTTTGCACTGTAAGCAGCGGTTGGCCTCGTCCATAACATGTAAAGCCATAATATATCCCCCTTTAAAGATGTTATATAGTAGATTGCATGTGTGCGTCCGGTAGGCCGGCTGTCCGGCACCTGTCTGTGGCGCGGGAACTCAGGTTTTCCTCGCTTAGCAGGAGTAAAAGCCGTTGTCTGTAGAGTCTATTACATTGCACAAAAGCAAATGCGCTTCGCTTGGACGAGCTTTTGTGCAATGAACTTATGCAGACAGCGGCTTAACTCCTGCACAGCTCGTCACAATTCATTCCTGCACCACAGACAGGTGCCGGACAGCCGGATACACACGCGCAAATTAACTAACTTAATCATAGCATTTTTTAAGTTGGAATTAAAGGGGAAGTTTGACGAAAGCGTGGCTGAAAGGCGGGCTGTTTTATGGATTTTTTTGGCAAAATATAGTATGATATAATTTAATGAAATTGCATGCTGTCGGGGGCAGCAGGGAAGGAATTATTATGCCAGTTACAGAGTACTTAGAGCGCAATGCAAGAGAATATCCAGACGAGGTTGCATTGGTAGAACTCAATCCTGATGAAAAGGATACGAGAAGAACGACATGGAAGGAGTTCGGGCTTATTGAGCCTACAACTTATTCACCATACCGCAGAGAGATTACATGGAGTGTATTTAACGAGAAAGCGAACAGATTCGCCAACATGCTTATTGGCAGAGGAATCAAGAAAGGCGATAAGGTAGCTATTATTATGTATAACTGCCTTGAATGGCTTCCTATATATTTCGGAGTGTTAAAGACAGGTGCGATAGCAGTGCCTTTCAACTTCAGATATGATTCAGACGAAATCTATTACTGCGCAGAGCTTGCAGAAGTAGATGTTATTGTATTTGGACCACAGTTTATAGGACGAATTGAGGTAAATGCTGAGAGATTATCAAAGGGCAGACTTCTTATCTATGTTGGAGATAACTGTCCAAGCTTTGCAGAAAGCTACCGTGAACTGGTTGCAGACTGTTCAAGTAAAGCACCTGATGTAGCTATAACAGAAGACGATTATGGTGCAATATATTTTTCATCAGGAACAACGGGATTTCCTAAGGCTATTCTTCATAAACACAGAAGCCTTACACAGGCTGCCGAGATGGAGCAGAAGCACCATGGAACAGGAAGATATGACACATTTTTATGTATTCCGCCGCTTTATCATACAGGAGCGAAGTTCCACTGGATGGGAAGTCTTGTGGCAGGAAGCAAAGCAGTACTTCTTAAGGGAACTAAGCCTGAGACAATACTTAAGGCGGTATCAGATGAAGAATGTACAATAGTATGGCTGTTAGTGCCTTGGGCTCAGGATATATTAGATGCACTCGACAGGGGAGACATCAAGTTATCAGATTACAGACTTGACCAGTGGCGACTCATGCATATAGGTGCGCAGCCGGTTCCACCTTCACTTATCAAGAGATGGAAGGAATACTTCCCTAAGCACCAGTACGATACCAACTACGGACTTTCAGAATCAACAGGTCCGGGCTGTGTACATCTTGGTGTGGAGAATATCAATAAGGTTGGTGCCATCGGAATTCCGGGTTACAGATGGGAATGTAAGATAGTTGATGAAGACGGTAATACAGTAAAACAGGGAGATGTTGGAGAACTCTGTGTTAAAGGACCGGGTGTCATGACATGTTATTACCGCAACGAGGAAGCTACTAAGGAAGTTCTTAAGGATGGCTGGTTATATACAGGTGATATGGCTATGCAGGATGAGGACGGTTTCTACTTCCTTGTAGACAGAAAGAAAGACGTTATCGTAAGCGGTGGAGAAAACATTTATCCGGTTCAGATAGAGGACTTCATCAGAAGATTTAATAAAGTTAAAGATGTAGCTGTTATCGGACTTCCAGACCACAGACTGGGCGAAAAGACAGCGGCTATCATAGAAGTTAAGGACGGAGTTACATGTACTAAGGAAGAGATAGAAGACTTCTGCATGGAGCTTCCAAGATACAAGCGTCCGAAAGAGATTATATTTGCAGATATCCCGCGTAATGCTACAGGAAAGATTGAGAAGCCGAAGCTTCGTAAGATGTACGGCGCAGACAGACTTGTAGAACAGGAAAATAAAGGCTGATAAGAATACATAGAATGGAGAATGTTATGAGAGAATTAATGCTGGGCAATAAGGCAGTTGCAAGAGGAATGTATGAAGCAGGCTGTAAGGTAATATCAAGTTATCCGGGAACACCAAGTACAGAGATAACAGAAGAAGCAGCGAAATATGATGAGATATACTGCGAGTGGGCGCCTAATGAAAAGGTTGCATTAGAGGCAGCACACGGAGCAACACTCGGCGGAGTAAG
>OHTK01000834.1_pt1 | contig 11948 bp, 11 predicted proteins | sample 1578931 | NCBI WGS metagenome assembly OHTK01 (sample SAMEA3879553, study PRJEB24766) | human gut metagenome | biome: human-associated habitat; feature: feces | place: USA | collected 1985/1987 | reverse complement strand
TTGTACGGGTGGTTCTGCTTGGAACAATTATCTTCCGAATCCTGCTTTTGTGGAAATGTACGAGTGTGCGGATGGCTCCGAATTTGATTGGGAAAAATATTGTCCCGGATGGCATTCGATGACTCCCCAGGAAAGGGTTGCTTTCTTTCTGCGTGACGGACTTCAATCCGGTAAAGGAGAATGGGGAACAACTGAAGCAACTTCTAATTATCAGGCTCTTTATAATAATATGGTTTCTTATGGTGCCGATATGAGCAAATATTTGGATCAAGGGAACGAGGCGAGAATACGCCAGGCATATGAAGATCGTGATCCGCGCCTGATGCAGTCGATTATAACTCCTTACTCGACTTACGACGGGAATCAAGCAGGTGTGGGAAATCATACCTGGACCCTTCGTTGGCCGTACATTCTGGATGCTGGAGAGCCTTATGACATCCGTACAGATACAAATTCTAAATTTTATTATCTTTGGAGGAAATATGTAACAGAGAATGATGAATGTACGACTCGTTGGGTCTATTCCGAAGATATTATACTCTGCCGTTATGCTGAAATTCTTCTTAGGCGGGCTGAGTGCTTGAATGAGCTGGGCAGGACAAGTGAGGCTGTTGCTTTTGTAAATAGGATAAGACAGCGTGTAGGGCATGTTCTTCTTAATGATCAGGCTTATCCTGCGACTATTGTGAGCGGGCAGGAGGATATGCGACAACGCATTCGGAAAGAGTTTTATGTTGAACTTGGCGGTGAGGATTCTATGTTCTTTAACGAGCTTCGTTGGGGTACATGGTATGACAGGAAGTTTAAAGATCATTCTTCCGGACAGGTAGGAGAACTTAATACGAATGGTTTGATGCAGATTTGGGGAGAGACTACTTACAAGCATCTTAGCGTTGGTGAACAGATAAAGATTTGGCCGATCCCTGCAAAGGAAAGGGAGATGAATTCAAATCTTACGCAGAATCCAGGCTGGCAGGATTAGTCTGCAAAATGTGAATAACGAAAATAAGGGGTATAAAATGAAAGGTTTTTATACCTCTTATCTTAAATCAAGATTATATTTTACATCATATAAAAGAACCATATCATGAGACGAAGAGCTTTTCTAACAATTAGTGCAACATCGCTTGCCGGTTTGGCATTCGGAAACCGATTGTCTTCTTTATCTGAATCGAACCTGGAGAAAAAATATTCGATCGTATTGTTAGGCGATACACACTTTGATACGGAACCGGCCAGTGTGTATCATGCAGACTATAATGAACCGGTAGAATGGTTGAATCGGGTACAGCGTGCTGAATTTGCCCGTAATGGGGAAATGTGGCGAGAGCGTTGTCCTTTGTTACTTAAACGGGCTGCCCAACTGATTGGCACTGACACCAAAATGGTATTTCAATTGGGCGACTTGATTCAAGGAGATTGCGGTAATCCGAAGGTTCACAAAAAAATGTTAGATGACGTGATGAACCGCTTTAAGTCAGAACTTCATGGTTTGCCTTTTGTGACTGTGACGGGTAATCATGATATCCGTGGAACGAACCTTTCATTGGTGTCTGCTTGCCATCATTTGCTATATATGCCGGAACGGATGTCTGAGGAATTGGGAAAGTCCATTACGCATACGAACTTTTTTTTCACGATCGGCGATGATGCATATATTGTACTGGATTTCAATGATCCGGATGATACACTCATTGATCAGATGCTAAAAGAGTGTGAAGGAGCCCGACATACATTCGTATTGACCCACGGTCCGGTTCTGCCCTATGACGGAGGAAGTTGCCGATGGTTCTTCCACGGGGGAAAGTCGGCTGAAGAGACTGCTGCGCGTAGACATTTTCGTAAAGTATTTGCCCAGCGGAACGCCTTGTGTATCTGTGGGCACATTCATACGACTGAATTGGCTGATTGGCATGGGGATGGTGGCCGCATTACACAAATGACGGTCAATAGCGTCTGGTCTAAACCGGAATTAGGGACCTATTCTTGTACGTCGGATCAGCCGCGGGATTACGGTAATATTCACGAAATGGCTAAATCCAATAAAAAAGAGGATGGATCCAAATATGAGGATGACAGTGGACTGCTGAATGAATATAAGCCAGGTCTGAGAACTTATATCCGTTCGAATTCGGCAGGCTCTTATAAAATGAATGTTTCTGATCGGCATGTGACTATCGATTTCTATGCGGGTAATTCAAAGGAGATTAGTAAACATTTCGTGTTGAGGTGATAAACGCGTACTCATCCGGATATCGCTTTATTGAATGTGACGCGAAAGTAGGGTAATATTTCACGAGCGAAAATTAAATAATTATTTAAATGAGAAAGAGTGTATTTTTATTGTCATTGTTTGTTTTGCCATTGTATATGTTGTTACAAGCGCAGGAAAAAACGGCGCCTTTTTGGGGTAAGCAGGAAGTGTATCTGATGAATCAAACTGAAAAAACGTTTCATTTAGTAGATGCTCTCTTAAAAGAGAACCCTCCTTCCTCCGGTAATCCGGCATTAGCTCGTAAAGCAGCATTGCAATTATTGGATGGTATATTCCATGATACGCGTTTGGATGGTAGTAAAACGCTTTCGCAGTTTATGGAATCTCGTTTGAGCGGACTTTTGGAAGACATGCAGAAACCTTTGGAAGAGGGTATGAAAGTGTATAAACTCTATAATGACGGATTTATAGTAAAGACAAAAAGTGTCACTGTCGCTTTTGACTTGTACCGTGGGGGAGCGATGAAGGAATCTCCTTCTTTGATTTCGGATGAAACGATGCAAGCTATTGTTGCCCAGTGCGACATTATGTTCCTTTCTCATAATCATCCGGACCATATAGATCCGGTTGTCGTAAGGATGTTTACGGATATGGGAAAACAAGTGATTGCCCCGAACAATAGTTTGGTAGGGAATAAATGGGTGACCCACATCCGTTCGGAGCAGATTATCGATAAGGAATTTAAAACAAAGGGGGGCAAGTTAGATGTAAAAATATTACCGGGGCATCAAAGTGAACTGATTAACAATATCCATGTCGTGACGACTTCTGAAGGTTTTACTTTCGCACAGACGGGTGACCAATATAATGAAGAGGACTTGACGTGGTTATTGGATGTGAAAACAAAAATTCCTGCATTGGATGTTTTGTTGATCAATTGTTGGGCGAATCGTTTCTCCGATACGATTGAAGGGTTCGATCCAAAACTCGTGATAACGGGGCATGAAAATGAATTAGGACATACGATTGATCATCGTGAGTCCTATTGGACTTCATTGATTAAATTGGAGGATGTTAAAAAGCCCAGTTGCTTAATGACGTGGGGAGAGGTCTATTGGTATAAACGATAGCTCGATTTTTATTAACTATCATCCGGATTTTGAATATGCAGGAATCCGGATAAGGTGTTATTTGGGTTCTGTTTTTATTTAAAAGTTGGCATGTTTTCGTTAGTCAGGTGCAATTTACCATATGATAAATTACAATAACCTCTTTTTGTGTCCTTTTTCTATTTTACTTGAAGTTTCAGTTTGTTTTCATTTTGCTTTGTGCTTTGATTTCGATACTTAAAGCTGACTGCGAACGTTATGAAGTTGGTATATTGTCCGAATATTGACTCAGTTTTGTCAGTCAAAACAGATAAAATGCAACAATGTGGTAAACTTTAACTGCTGGAGAATCGAATATTTGCGGGCAAGGTCGAGACATGGGCCATTTGTGGAAAAAATTTTTTCGTCTTTTCGCTGTGAGGTACGCAGGAATTTACCACGACGACCGTCTTTGTAGACGGTGAGCTGCTTGGTTCATAGGTAACGACGACCGTCTTTATGGCGATGAAGTCTTTTATCATGGTGGTGGCGACTGTCTTTGTGGTGATAAACGGCAAAATAGATGGAGAAAAACTCGCTTTGTCCAAGAAAAAGCGATGTCTGAATTTATTCTATCGTTGAGTCATCCTAATGTTAAATAAACCATTAATTACAATAAGGGGAGGGAGATAAGATGCCAATTGAAAGGTCTTTATTCGTTCAGCACACGAAATGAACTTTTCTTTCAATCGTTAAAAAACCTCTTATAAGTAAAAATATAACTTTTCCGTAAGTAGTTTTCCCGGATAAATCGTCTATACTTGTAGAAACGTTTCTTTGTTAGCATGTGTTATGGATAGACCGAAGGAGGATGATCGAGAGTTGATTCAGTTCAAGGAGTTATATAAATCAATTGCTCCAATGCTGATTTTCTACGCTGGAAAGTATGTAAATGCTGTTACTGCAGAGGATTTGGTGCAGGATGTGTTTCTTAAAGTTTGGCAAAAGAGGACTTTTTTGTTCTTGAAAGAAGGGATTAAAACTTATTTGTATCGCTCCGTTCAGCATGCCTGTTTGGATTATCTGAAGCATCACTGCAAAGTTACATACACCAATCTTCTTACAAGCGGCAGACTTAACGCTTACCTTGCCGACATTGACAGACAGGCACAGGAACGCTTTGAAAGGCTCATAGAGGGTATGAAACAGGCACAGGGCATAACGGAACAGCTAAAGGCAGAAAACGCCTTAGAATGGACAGGATGCCTCAATAACATAAGGGCTTGTGCGAGGGAGATTGTGGAAAAGGAAATTATTTTTGCATAAACAGATGATTAGTGGCAGGGGGAAATCCTGCCGCTTTTTCTGCTTTAGTTTGTCAGCTTGACAAATAAAGGGTTAAGGAATATAATTAGATTCAGTATTATACAAGGAGTTAATAAATATGCGGCAAGGTATTCTTAAATAAACTGTCAATTTGATAGTGGGAACAAAAAGTAGCAGTCCCGTTTCACTTTTAATATGGGGCTTAGTTTTTTGTACCCAGTTTAAGAATACTTTTATCATGTAATTTTATATGCCCGAAAACATATAAGTGTTTTGGGGCTATTGGAGTTATTTACCCAGTGATAGGAGTATTTATCACTGGGTATTTTTATGCCCTTTTTTGGGTGTTGATAGGAGGAAAATCACATGAAAATAATTAACTTAGGCATTCTGGCTCACGTTGACGCAGGAAAGACAACATTAACGGAGAGTTTATTGTATACCAGTGGTGCAATTGCAGAACTAGGGAGCGTAGATAAAGGCACAACAAGGACAGATACAATGAATTTGGAGCGTCAAAGGGGAATCACTATCCAGACAGCAGTGACATCTTTTCAGTGGGAGGATGTAAAAGTCAACATTATAGATACGCCAGGCCATATGGATTTTTTGGCGGAAGTATACCGTTCTTTATCCGTATTAGACGGAGCAGTATTATTAGTTTCTGCAAAGGATGGCATACAGGCACAGACCCGTATACTGTTTCATGCACTACAGACAATGAAGATTCCGACAATTTTTTTCATCAATAAAATTGACCAAGAGGGGATTGATTTGCCAATGGTATATCGGGAAATGAAAGCAAAGCTTTCTTCGGAAATTATAGTGAAGCAAAAGGTTGGGCAGCATCCCCATATAAATGTAACGGACAATGACGATATGGAACAGTGGGATGCGGTAATTATGGGAAACGATGAACTATTAGAGAAATATATGTCAGGGAAACCGTTTAAAATGTCAGAACTGGAACAGGAAGAAAACAGGAGATTCCAAAACGGAACGTTATTTCCCGTTTATCACGGAAGCGCTAAAAACAATCTGGGGATTCGGCAGCTTATAGAAGTGATTGCCAGTAAGTTTTATTCATCAACGCCTGAAGGTCAATCTGAACTATGCGGGCAGGTTTTTAAGATTGAATATTCAGAGAAAAGGCGGCGTTTTGTTTATGTGCGTATATATAGCGGAACATTGCATTTGAGGGATGTTATTAGAATATCTGAAAAAGAGAAAATAAAAATCACAGAGATGTGTGTTCCGACAAACGGTGAATTATATTCATCCGATACAGCCTGCTCTGGTGATATTGTAATTTTACCAAATGATGTTTTGCAGCTAAACAGTATTTTGGGGAACGAAATGCTGTTGCCGCAGAGAAAATTTATTGAAAATCCTCTCCCTATGCTCCAAACAACGATTGCAGTAAAGAAATCTGAACAGCGGGAAATATTGCTTGGGGCACTTACAGAAATTTCAGATGGCGACCCTCTTTTAAAATATTATGTGGATACTACAACGCATGAGATTATACTTTCTTTTTTGGGGAATGTGCAGATGGAAGTCATTTGTGCCATCCTTGAGGAAAAATATCATGTGGAGGCAGAAATAAAAGAGCCTACTGTTATATATATGGAAAGACCGCTTAGAAAAGCAGAATATACCATCCACATAGAAGTCCCGCCAAATCCTTTCTGGGCTTCTGTCGGGTTGTCCATAGAGCCGCTCCCTATTGGAAGCGGAGTGCAGTATGAAAGCAGAGTTTCACTTGGATATTTAAACCAATCGTTCCAAAATGCGGTTATGGAGGGGGTTCTTTATGGCTGCGAGCAGGGGCTGTATGGATGGAAAGTGACAGACTGTAAAATCTGTTTTGAATATGGATTGTATTATAGTCCTGTAAGTACCCCCGCAGACTTTCGGCTGCTTTCCCCTATCGTATTGGAGCAGGCTTTAAAAAAAGCAGGGACAGAACTATTAGAGCCATATCTCCACTTTGAAATTTATGCACCGCAGGAATATCTCTCACGGGCGTATCATGATGCTCCAAGGTATTGTGCAGATATTGTAAGTACTCAGATAAAGAATGACGAGGTCATTCTGAAAGGAGAAATCCCTGCCAGATGTATTCAAGAATACAGGAACGATTTAACTTATTTCACAAATGGGCAGGGAGTCTGCTTGACAGAGTTAAAAGGATACCAGCCAGCTATTGGTAAATTTATTTGCCAACCCCGCCGCCCGAATAGCCGTATAGATAAGGTTCGGCATATGTTCCACAAGTTAGCTTAACAGCTTGCAAAAGTCATATAAAATGAGATTTGAAAGGATTAGAGACTAATTATGATGAAATGCGAATGGATATTGTGTCCTGTTTGTGGGAGCAAAACCCGTAATAAAATTAGGAAGGACACTGTTTTGGAGAATTATCCCCTTTATTGTCCAAAATGCAGACAAGAAAGATTGATTAAAGTTGACAACTTGAAGATAACTGTCATCAAAGAGCCAGACGCTTAAGACGCAGAGCCGATGAAATTGTGGAACAATTCACGAATCATCGGCTCTTTTTGTTTCGTATTTGAAAGAACAAACTCACCAAATAAAAAAAACGATATTCGGGTGGGTTATTTTGTTATACCCTAAATTACCCTCTGAATTTGTTTTTAAATTTGGAGGGATTTTTTTATGTCCTTTTTTCGGGCAGTTATCTATCTGCTCATACGAAGCAAAATTTATCAATACATAGCATATCAGAGAACGGCAGGAAACCAGTTAAAAAAATTTCTGCCAGTGCAACGGTACTTCTCACCTTGAAAGTAGAAGTACAATCTCCATACAATAGAATTACTATTTCCTATAACCGTAAAGGTCACAGAGCCTTTGCGGTTTTTCTTTTGTCGATTTTTGTTGGAAAGTGCCGTAGGGCTGTTTCTGATATGCGGTGTCGTTCTCCGCCTCTCCATCTGGATTTTTTACATTTCAAAAATTCAGATGGGAGGTATTTATGGTGAAATATGCACCAAGAAAGGTATATATCAGAGAAAGTGGCGGCTATGTGGAATTATCCTACACGGAGTTCTGCCGTTGCAGGGAATCCGACCAGACCTATATGGACAAGCTGTTTATCCCCATTCAAGGCTGTCTGCTTGAAGTCGTGAGGGAGCAATACACAGACTTCTACCGTGACAAGGAACGGTGGCGTTATCTGCAAAAATTAGATACAAAGAATAGACTGCTATCTCTCGACGGATTTACGGACAGCGAGGGGAATCCTCTGGACTTTATCACTGATGAAGCGGTGGACATTGCAGAAACCGTTGTCAATGCGGTCATGGTGGACAGGCTGAAAGCCGCCCTGCCTTTGCTGTCGGATAGTGAACAGGAGCTGATACAGGCAATCTTTTTTGACGGACTTTCCGAGCGTGAAGTCGGGGCGAGGTTAGGCATAACCCAGAGCGTTGTGAACAAACGCAAAGCCAGAATCCTAATAAAACTAAGAAAGATAATAGAAAATTAAAATTTAAGGCGTTCAGCCCCCTTGTTTTTTCCTTTGGGAAGATGAGGGGGCTTTTCTCTGCCCTCTCAATCAATTCTGATTGGAGGAAGTAAGAATGGCATACAACCACGGACGGGAGGACAGGAAATGGCGTATCTGGAAAGAAGCGGAGGAAAAGCTGCTGCGTGAGTGCGGCGTTGATGAAGCGACCATTGAGCAGATACGCATGGCGGACAGGGCAGACTTCAATTCCAACAGGCGGTTTTACCGATGGACGAATGACGTTGCGGAATATCTTGAGGACATGGCAGGCAGGGAGCGGCAGGCGGAAGTGGGTACGGTTGCGGAGTTACTGGACGAGATTGAGAGCGAAAATCTCTATCAAGTATTAGTCACGGTGGACGGGCGTACCTTGAAAATCGTCCTGCTGAAAATGCAGGGGTATTCCACAAAGGAGATTGCCCCGCTTGTGCATTTGACGACTGGTGCCATCTATGCGAGGTTAGACCATCTGCGGAAGAAGCTGCGGAAAATTTTATAGCTTCTAAAACAGCCTGCCATCCTGCGGGCTACTGGGTGAGGGATGGAAATCCCCTCACTCATTTTTTGCAGGAGGACAACAGGATGGCATACAGGGTTAAGGCATACACGCTTCGGGAGGAATCCACGGAAAGCGGCACAAGGTATTTTATCAGCTTTAAGGACGGGCAGGGCAAATCCCACGAGTTGGAAGTGTCGGAACAGTTCTTTATGGAGTTTCGGCAGATGGAGCGCAGGAACAGGAATCTTTTCTAATGGGACGAGCGGCACAGGGAGTTTAACGAGGTATGGGACGAAACCCTTTACAGACGGGCGTTGCGTGTGCCTAAGAGCCTTGATGAACGCATGGTTGAGGAAGAACGGAATGAAACGCTCTATAAGGCGGTTGGGAGCCTTCCAGAGATACAAAGGCGGCGTTTCCTGCTCTACTACGAGTATGAGTTCAATTTTTACCAAATCGCCGCTATGGAGCATTGCACCGCTTCGGCAATACAGAAATCTGTTGCGATTGCAAAGGAGAAAGTAAAGGCGGAAATTGAAGAAATATCTCCAACCGTGACCGACACCGCCCGAAAAAGAAATCTGTTTTTTATTTGTGTGGGATTGGCGGCATTACATACTCTCACTTTTTTCCGTGGGAGTAAATCTATTTTTAAGGAGGTCAACGCCTATGTGCAACGAAAACAAAGACACCGCCCGAAAGGAGGAAAGCCATGCAGAAGTTACAGACAGTCAACGCCGAAACGCTCCTTTATGAACCGCTTGAGAAACCATCCTTTGTGGTGGACAGCCTTATCCCGACAGGCTTATCGCTGTTCTGCGGCTCACAGAAGATAGGCAAAAGCTGGCTCATGCTGAAGCTATGCTTATGCGTGTCGCAGGGAATCCCTTTATGGGATATGCCGACAATGGAGGGCGATGTGCTTTACCTCTGCCTTGAGGACACGTTCTGCCGCATACAGGACAGGTTATTTCGTTTGACGGACGAAGCAAGCGGGCGGCTCCACTTTGCCGTGGCAAGCTGCAAGCTGTCAGACGGTCTTATCGTGCAGCTTGAAGATTATCTGAAAGATTACCCAGACAGCAGGCTCATTGTCATTGATACCTTGCAGAAAGTCCGTACAGCTTCAAAAGACAATGCCTATGCAAGCGACTATGGGGACATCTCCCTCATCAAAGACTTTGCCGACAGGCACTCTCTGGCGGTCATTGTCGTACACCACATCCGAAAGCAGAATGACAGCGACGTGTTCAACAAGGTGTCTGGGACGACAGGATTAACGGGGAGTGCGGACGCTACCTTTGTTCTGGAAAAGGAGAAACGTGCGTCTGACACCGCCAAGCTGTATGTGACGGGCAGGGACACGCCTTATCAGGAATACACGCTGCGTTTCCGTGATTGCCGTTGGGAGCTTGTGGAGCGGAAAACGCAGGAGCAGCTTGCGAAAGAAACGATACCAGATGTCCTTTTTCGGTTGGTGGATTTTATGAGGGATAAGGAAGAATGGATAGGCACGGCAACGGAACTGTTAGCCGCTATGGGGGAAACGGAAACCATACCCACGGTGATTACGAAATGGCTGAATGAATACCGCACCACATTTTTAAGCGAGAACCGTATCTGCTACCAGTACAGCCGCAGGAAAGACGGCAGGCAGATTGCCCTTGCAAGGAGGGCGGGTGACAGCGGTGATGGTGGTGACAGCGATATTAGGATACCCCCCTGTTACTGTCATTGACGCTTAAAGCCATGTAAAGCTGGCGGCTCTGCCCTGCGGGTGACAGCAGTGACGGTGGTGACAGTGATTTTAGGATACCCTGCCGCTGTCATCCCTACGGGAGAACACCCCGTAAACGCAAAATGCAGGCGTGAGATTTACTCGCCCTTTTCGGTCGTGTAAAACCACCCCTGCGGTCAGAAAAATCATTCCGATTTTTCCGACTGCGTTTACAGGGTGTAACACACTACACTTTGCCCTGCAAAGAGCCGTGTGCCAGACGTTCCCTCTGGACTCCCTTATGGCAGGTCTTACGCCCTGCTATCCTACGCCTTGCGGCTTCGGATAAAAGAACGGCGGCATGACGGTTACAGCTCTTGCGAGGGAGTATCCCAAAAACACCGTCACCATCGTCATGACCGTCATGCAGGGGATAAGGGTGACAGTTACGGCAATCGGCAGGGGGCATCCCAAAACTGCCGTCACCACCGTCACCGCTGTCACCCAAAGGGCAGTTACCCGCCGAAGAAAGGAAGATGATGGATTATGCCCTATGCAATCCTGCGTTTCCAGAAACGCAAAGCGGGCGGCGTTGCGGCTTGCGAACGCCACAACGAGCGGAAGAAAGAAGCCTACAAAAGCAACCCAGATATAGATATGGAACGCTCTAAAAACAATTACCATCTCATAGCACCACCAAAGTACACCTACAAGAAAGAGATTAACCGCATGGTAGCCGAAGCGGGGTGCAGGACAAGGAAAGACAGCGTGATGATGGTGGAAACGCTCATCACAGCTTCACCAGAATTTATGAACCAGTTACCGCCCGAAGAACAAAAAGCGTATTTCCAGACGGCTCTTGACTTCATTTCGGAGCGTGTTGGAAAGCAGAATATCCTCTCCGCTGTCGTCCATATGGACGAGAGAACGCCCCATATGCACCTCTGCTTTGTGCCGATTACGCCAGACAATAAGCTGTCAGCGAAAGCTATCTTAGGCAACCAGAAATCATTATCCGAGTGGCAGACCGCCTACCATGAGCGGATGTCCTCACGGTGGAATCAGCTTGAACGGGGGCAGTCCTCAATGGAAACCAAGCGGAAACACGTCCCCACATGGCTCTATAAATTAGGCGGCAGGCTTGATAAACAGTATGAAGAAATCGTGTCTGCCCTATCCGACATCAACGCCTTTAACGCAGGGAAGAAAAGGGATAAAGCGTTAGATTTACTCTCTGCATGGCTGCCAGACGTGGAGAAATTCTCTAAGGAAATCGGGAAACAGCAGGCGTATATCGACAGTTTGAAAGAGAGAATTGGGCAGGAATCAGACTATGCGGGGCGTATGCGTGATGAAAAGTACGAGCAGGAACTAAAGGTGCAGAAAGCGAATCAGAAGATATTTGAATTGCAGAGAACCAACGAGCAGATGGGGCGGCTGCTGTCAAAAATACCGCCCGAAGTGTTGGAAGAATTGCAGAAAAATCATAGAAGCAGAGCGAAAGAAAGGTAGATATGTGAATGAAGAAACAGGATTTTAAGGTGTTAAAGACCAAAGATTTATACCCGTTT
>OHTK01000822.1_pt1 | contig 12134 bp, 13 predicted proteins | sample 1578931 | NCBI WGS metagenome assembly OHTK01 (sample SAMEA3879553, study PRJEB24766) | human gut metagenome | biome: human-associated habitat; feature: feces | place: USA | collected 1985/1987 | reverse complement strand
AAGAAAAAATGTCCCCGCTTTCGAAAAAGCGGGGACATCACGATCTGCGGATATTGAGATTTGAGAGAACAGCAAGCACAGCCGCTGTCCGGACACGCGGCGAAAATGCGCATCCCTGCCTTACAGTTGGAATGCGCATTTCCCTGTTGGGGAAGTCCCCACACCCCTTTCGCATCTGAATTGATAGTTCCTGGACTTTTTAGGAAAGCCTTATGATTGCTCGCCTTACTTTTTTAGCTATGCCGTAGTTTTATAAGAAAGATAAGCATCAACGGCGGCTTGCAGAAAAACCGCATTTTGTATATAATAATTCAAACTGATTAAATGAGGGGGTGTGATGATCCATGTATAACCCACAACTTGAGACTTTTCTCCGTGTGGCGGATGCAGGCAGCTTCAACAAAGCCGCCGAAGAAAGCTACATCACGCCCACGGCTGTCATCAAGCAGATCAATCTTTTAGAAGAATCCCTCGGCGTGAAGCTATTCGACCGTAGCCACCGGGGGCTGCAACTCACAAAAGCTGGGCGCTCTATGTATCAGGATGCAAAATATATCATCCAGTATTGCCGGGACTCCGTGACTCGGGCAAAAAACGCCATGCAGGAGGATGAGAACATCATCCGTATCGGTTCCTCGCCCATGACTCCGGCACAGCTCCTGATGGAGCTCTGGTCCAGAGTTCAAACGCTGCACCCGGACATCAAATTTCAGATCGTCCCCTTTGAGAACACCCCGGAAAATGCGAGAGAGATCCTTGCAAATCTCGGAAAGAACATTGATGTAGTAGGCGGTATTTTTGATGAGACCATGCTGCACCTGCGGGGCTGTGCTGGGTTGGAATTGGTCAGAGGCCCGTTCCACTGTGCTGTTTCCATTCACCATCGACTGGCAGCAAAGGATAAATTACAGATCACAGATCTTTATGGCGAAAATCTCATGCTGATGCACCGGGGCTGGAGCCATTATGTGGATCAACTCCGGGATGACCTCTGGCAGCACCATCCGCAGATCCATATCGTAGATTTCGACTTTTACAACATGGATGTGTTCAACCGCTGTGAGAACACCAATGACGTTTTGCTGGCTATTCCCGGTTGGGCAACTGTCCATCCGCTTCTGAAGATAATCCCAGTGGAATGGAATTACAGCATTCCCTATGGCATTCTCCATTCGCCAGAGCCGACACCGACGGTACAGCGCTTTTTGGATGCAGCCAAAATCATCAGCAAAGAGCTGTACAGCTGATTATAACTCAAAGGTATATACTGATGAACGAAGCGAGACTTCTCTTGAAGTCTCGCTTTTTTTATACTATAGGCAGAAGTTCAGGAAAAGGCAGATAACGACATGAAGCTTGGATGTTTCTTTGCGCTGCTGTTTTGTACGGCGCTTCTGCTGAGCGGCTGCGGCGCTCGTGAACCACAGGAACCAGTGGAAACCACTCCATCCCAAACAGCAGCATTTACAAGGGAAAGCAAAATCAAAGATGTGAAGAATGCTCCAATGTTCGGCTCTTACGGACGGTTGCTGTTCCCTGTAGAGGATGCCTACTACAGCGGCGACACTCTGGAAGAACTTCAACTGACCTACTACAGCCATATCGATCCGGGCGAAACGGTGGAGATCGTGAACACCCTGCGAGAGCGGGCAGCGGACGGCCAAACCGTCTTCTATGACATTTACACTGACGAGGAAAAGGCGGCTGAACCTGCCAAAGAAGATACAGGATTGTTTTTCTTCAAGGGAGTCCCCGGAGAGAAATTCGCCATCTGCAATGCAGGCGGTGCCTTTGCCTATGTGGGGGCCATGCAGGACAGCTTCCCTCATGCGCTGGAGCTTTCCAAAAAGGGCTACAACGCCTTCGCTCTCATTTACCGCCCCGGCGCACAGACCGCCTGCGAGGACTTGGCAAGAGCCATCCGCTTCATCTTTGACCATGCGGACGAACTGGAAGTGGACACCGGCTGCTACTCCCTATGGGGCGGCTCTGCAGGAGCGCGAATGGCGGCGTGGCTTGGGTCTTACGGTGCAGAAGCCTTTGGCGGCGGCGATCTGCCCCGTCCCGGTGCGGTCATCATGCAGTACACGGGACTGAGCGAGTATTCCGAAAACGATCCGCCCACCTATGCCTGTGTCGGTGACAGGGACGGCATCGCCAACTGGCGGGTCATGCAGACGCGAATCGAAGCCATGCAGCAGGCCGGGATCGATACGGAGTTTCATGTGTGTTCCGGTCTGGGGCACGGCTTTGGACTTGGGACTGGAACCAGCGCCGAGGGCTGGATCAACGATGCCGTGGCCTTTTGGGAACAGCAAATGAAGAAATAACATTCAGAAAGGATGCGTTTTTATGAACAACTTTATTTTTGAGAACAAGACCAAGGTGTATTTCGGTAAGGGCGGCGTGAAAGAGTATCTCGGCAGTCTGCTGGGGAACTACGGCGAAACCGTCATGCTGGCCTACGGCGGCGGCTCGATCAAGCGCAACGGCGTGTACGATGAGATCATGGGTATCTTGAATGCCGCAGGCAAGCGCATCGTGGAGTTCTCCGGTATCATGTCGAACCCCACTTATGCCAAGGTGCAGGAGGGCGCGAAGCTGGCGCGTGAAAATCACGTCGATCTGATTCTCGCCGTGGGCGGCGGCAGCGTTTCCGACTGCTGCAAGGTCATCTCCGCACAGGCAAAGCTGGACGAGGACATCTGGGAGATGCAGTACACGAAGCACACGCTGCCGACCAAGTTTATTCCCCTCGGCACGATTGTCACGGTGTTCGGTACCGGCAGCGAGATGAACAACGGGGCCGTCATCACCCACGAGGGAAAGAAGATCAAGGGCGCTCTTTGGGGCACGCAGGCGGATTTTGCCTTCCTTGACCCCAGCTATACCCTGTCCGTTCCCATGAAGCAGGTCATCTCCGGTGCCTTTGATACCCTGAGTCACGCCATGGAGACCTACTTCGGCAAGCCGGATGAAAACAACCTGTCCGACGATATTAACGAAGCCGTCATGCGCAGCGTCATCCGCAACATCCGCGTTCTGCTGACCGACCCGGAGAATTATGACGCAAGAAGCGAGCTGGCCTGGGCGTCCGCCATGGCGGAGAACGGCGTGTTGAAAATCGGCAAGGTCACGGACTTCCAGTGTCACATGATCGAGCATCAGCTGGGCGCTTACACCAACTGCAACCACGGTGCGGGGCTGGCGGTCATTCACCCGGTTTTGTACCGCCATATCTACAAGTCCGGTGCAGCCCGGTTCGCACGTTTCGCACAAAATGTCTGGGGTATCGCATCCAAGGGCAACGATGAGGAAACGGCCGCCGCTGGTATCGACGCGCTGGCCGCGTTCATCAAGGAGATCGGTCTGCCGACCAGCTTTGCAGAGCTGGGTATCCCCGATGACACCGATTTTCGCGCCATCGCGGATTCCACCGTTCTCACCCCCGGCTGCTGCAAGAGGCTGAGCCATGACGAGATTTACGAAATTTTGAAGGAGTGCAGGTGACCATGAAGAAAATCACAGCAGGCAGAGATGTGCTTGGTGAATTTGCGCCGAAGTTCGCACAGCTCAATGATGATGTTCTTTTCGGTGAGGTTTGGAGCCGGGAAAGCGAGCTTTCTGCACGCGACCGTTCCCTCATCACCGTGACGGCGCTGATGGCGCAGGGGCTGACGGATACCTCTTTCGGACATCATCTGCAAATGGCCAAGGAAAACGGAATCACCCGCAGTGAAATTGCGGAGATCCTGACACACGCCGCATTTTATGCGGGCTGGCCGAAGGCATGGGCAGCATTCCGCATGGCAAAGGATATCTGGGCAGACGAGGAAGGCACCGACGAAAAGCAGCGTCATCAAAACAGTATGGTCTTCCCCATCGGCGCGCCCAATGACGGCTTTGCACAGTATTTCAGCGGGCAGAGCTATCTTGCGCCAGTCTCCACGGCGCAGGTCAAAATCTTCAATGTGACCTTTGAACCCGGCTGCCGCAACAACTGGCATATCCACGAGGCGGACAAGGGCGGCGGACAGATCCTTATCTGCGTGGCCGGGCGCGGTTACTATCAGGAATGGGGCAAAGAGCCGCAGAAGCTGCACCCCGGCGATGTGATCAACATTATGCCCGGCGTCAAGCACTGGCACGGCGCTGCGCTGGACAGCTGGTTTTCCCATCTGGCTGTGGAAGTACCTGGAGAAAACTGCCGCAGTCAGTGGTGTGAACCAGTGAGTGAAGAAGAATATCAAAAACTGAAATAAGGAGCATCACTATGAGCATTTTATTTATCAACGGCAGCCCCAACAAAAATGGCAACACCGCCAAGCTGGCGGCGGAGCTGCTGAAAGGCCACGAGTATAAGACCCTGAACCTTACGGACTACACCATCGGCGCTTACGGGCAGAACCTTCCCAGCGACGGACTGGATACCGTCATCGGCGCGATGAAACAGGCGGACACCATCGTCATCGGCTCACCCCTGTACTGGCACAACATCTGCGGCAGCGTGCGCAACGTGCTGGATCGTTTCTACGGCAAGGTGGAGAGCGGCGAACTGTCCGGACGCAAACTGTATTTTGTGTTTCAGGGCGCAGCTCCGGAGAAATGGATGCTGGAGGCGGGCGAGTACACCATGAAGCGTTTTGCCGCTCTCTACGGTATGACCTACGGCGGCATGGCGACCAATAAAAACGAAGCCACGAAACTTGGAAAGAACATTTAAGGAGGAATCTTTTATGGAATACGCAACTCTCAATAACGGCGTAAAAATGCCCATGGCCGGTATCGGCACCTTTCTTCTGACCCCGGACGAGGCGGAGGCCTCCTGCGTCAGCGCCTTGCGGAACGGCTACCGCTTGATCGACACCGCCAACGCCTATGTAAACGAAAAGGCCGTTGGCCGCGCCATGAAGAAGTCCGGCTTGCAGCGGGAGGAGATTTTCTTGGAAACCAAGCTGTGGCCCAGCTTCTATGAGCAGCCCGATGCGGTGGACAAGACCCTTGCCCGTCTGGACACCCCCTACATCGACCTGCTGCTGATCCACCAGCCCGCGGGCAACTATGTGGCGGGCTACCGCCAGATGGAAAAGGCGTACAAGGAGGGCAAGGTGCGCGCCATCGGTCTGTCCAACTTCAAAAAGGAGCAGATTGAGGAGATTCTTTCCCGCTGTGAAGTAAAACCCACGATTTTGCAGACCGAGCTGCACCCCTATCATCAGGAGCCTGAACTGAAAGCCTTCCTGAAGGAGAACGGCATCGTGCCGCAGGCATGGTATCCGTTGGGCCACGGCGACAAGGCGCTGCTGGAGGAGCCGCTGTTCGCTCAGCTTGGCAAGAAATACGGCAAGTCCGCACCGCAAATCATTCTCCGCTGGCACATTCAGAGCGGCAGCATCGTCATCCCCGGCTCCAAGAATCCGGAGCATATCAAGTCCAACTTTGACCTCTTTGATTTTGCCTTGACCGATGATGAAATGGCGCAGATCGCCGCCTTGAACCGCAATGTGCGCTACTACACCAGCACCCCAGAAATGCTCAAAAAGTATGCGGAAATGGTTCCCCCGGTGGACGAACAGAAGTAAAGGAGAACGCAATGAAGAACAGACAGATCGCCGCGCTGTTTCTGTGCGGTATTATGAGCCTTTCTCTGCTGGCGGGCTGCGCCAGTAACACAGCAGATGCGGACAACTCGCAGAACGATAACGCCCAGACAACCGAAGACGGCATGAAAGCACTATACCTTTCAGAGCAGGGCATTTTCTCTGCGGGCGGTATTACCGTGACCTCCGACGGAACCTTTGACCCAGAGAACCAGTGGGAGGAGACCGGAGCCGGTCAGACCGCCCATGTGGATCACGCCAATGTACTTTATCAGATCCCCGCAGAGGAAACCGGACTTCCCATGGTATTCCTGCACGGCTATGGCCAGTCCCGCATGGGCTGGATGACCACGCCGGACGGTCGTGAGGGGTGGTCGGAGATGTTTCTTCGCAAGGGTCACGGCGTATTCCTCATTGACGAGCCCCGCCGCGGCGAAGCAGGTGCAACCTCGGTCAGTGGTGACATCAGCACCAAGACGCTGGATCAGCGCTGGTACACCCAGTTCCGCATTGGCCGCTGGGAGAATGGCGAGTCCGTTGTCAACGAAGGCTCTCAGTTCCCCAACGATGCCGCTTCCGTGGATCAATTCTTCCGCCAGATGACGCCGGACACCGGCATGACCTCTGATATGGGCGGCGATTTTGACAACGAGACCGTGGCAAAGGCCGTGGCTGCCACCATTGACGAAGTATATGAGCGCACTGGAAAGAACTCCATTCTGGTGACTCACTCTCAGGGCGGCGGCCCCGGCTGGACGGCAGTGCAGTACACCGACCACATTGCTGCCATCGTTGCCATTGAACCCGGCGGGGCCCCAGGCGCGGACAGCGAGGACTTCAAGGCTGTGTTGGAGAAGAACATCCCTGTTACCATGTACTTTGGCGATTACATCGACAACGGTGACCCTGCGATTCAGGCGACTATGATGTGGCAAGCCATGCGTCAGGCGTGCTATGACTTCCGGGATGCTTACAACGAACAGGGCGGAAACTGCACCGTGGTGGATCTTCCACAGGAGGGCATCACCGGCAATGACCACTTCATGTTCCAAGATCTGAACAACGATGTGATCGCGAATCACATTGAAAATTGGATTCAGGAAAATGTGAAATAAAAACAACGAGAAGGATATTTTTATGAAAAACTTTCAGAAACTCGGCAGCTTGCTGTTGGCTGTGTTAATGATCCTGTCTTTGGCTGCTTGCGGCAATAAGATGAATAACACCCCCGCACAGACACCATCCGATGATACACCCTCCGAAAGCACTCCCGCCGAAACGCCGGACGATACCGCAAATGGAGAAGCAGACAATACCACATCCGGCGGCAAAGTGTTGGTGGTCTACTATTCCGCCAGCGGCAACACCAAGCGCGTGGCAGAGGATATTGCCGAGGCCGCAGACGGTGATCTCTTTGAAATTACGCCCGCTGAACCCTACACCTCCGACGATCTGAACTGGACGAACAGCGACAGCCGGGTCAGCCGCGAGCACGACGATGAATCCCTGCGGGATGTGCCCCTGACCACCACCGAGGTCGAAAACTGGGACGATTACGACACCGTGTTTATCGGTTATCCCATCTGGTGGGGCATTGCCGCATGGCCGGTCAACAATTTCGTCAAGGACAACGACTTCACCGGTAAGACTGTCATTCCGTTTGCAACCTCCGCTTCCTCCGGCATGGGCCAGAGTGGCGAACTGCTCCAGCAGATGGCAAACGGAGGCACCTGGCAGAGCGGTCAGCGCTTTTCCTCCGGCGCGTCCAGCAGCACCGTCCGTGATTGGGCCGCGGGGCTGGGACTGTAACATCGGCGGAAATGCGGTCAATTCAGAAAATCAAACTCGCAGTCGATGCCGCGATGACCGTGGCGCTGCTGCTTTTGATGGCCTACGGTCTTGTGGGCGAGGCAGCCCACGAGTGGATCGGTATGGGAATGTTCGCTCTGTTCGTGGCACACCATATACTCAACCGAAAGTGGCTGTTGGCAGTCGGAAAGGGCAAATACACGCCCATCCGCATGGTTCAGACGGCGTTGGTCGGAATCATCTTTCTTTCTATGTTCGGTTCAATGATTAGCGGCGCTGTGCTGTCCCGTTATGTATTTGCGTTTTTTCCAAAGCACGGTGGCTATGAACTTGCACAGCAGGTGCATATCCTCTGCGCCTACTGGGGCTTCGTCTGTATGAGCCTGCATCTGGGATTTCACTAGCGCATGATGCTGGCGATGGCGCGCAAGCACTTGCAGCCCTCGCCTTTGCGGACGTGGAGCCTGCGACTGATCGGCTGGCTCTGGGCAGTATATGGCGCGTTCGCTTTCCGACGCAGAGGCGTTAGTTTGTATCTGCTGCTCAGAAGCCACTTCGTATTCTACGATTATTCCGAGCCTGTGATCCTCTTCCTGATTGACTATCTTTCCGTAATGGTGATGTTCGTGCTGATTGGATACTATGCTTCACAGGCAATCAAAAAAATCAACAGTACGCACCCGATACAGAGCTTTTATTGAATCTCAATACCCTTTCTCCTTTTCCAAGGAATAAGAGCCAACAGGAAGTGTGCTGCCTGTTGGCTCTGTTCTTTGCAGGAGGTGATAGAAACGGTCAGATATACAATCCTTGCTATTGGTTACACAAATAAAGAATTATCATATCTGCAAGAGTGCTTTTCCAAATTTAACACAGCAATTCCCTAAAAATGCGCGGCAATCTAATTTGCTTGACTTTCCATCCAACAATCTGTACTCTTAAATCGTATCAAGTTATAGAGAGGGAGGCGAAGCCATGCAGGGGGATTTTGAAGCGTTCTATCTGCGACACTTTAAGGCAATCTACCGTGTTTGTTATGCCTTTATGAAAAACGCCGCAGACGCTGAGGACTGCACAGAGGATGCTTTTGTGAAAGCAATGTCCTGTGACATTTCCTTTGAAAACGAGCGGCATGAGCGCTCGTGGCTCACGACGACCGCTATGAATATCTGCAAGGACAAGCTCAAGCACTGGTGGCGGCAGAAAGTAACAGACCTTGACGAAGAGGCCGAGCAAATCGCCGCCGAACCGGATGAAAAGAGCGAGGTCGTGGAAGCGGTCATGGCGCTGCCGGTGAAATACAAAGAGGTTGTTTGGCTGCATTATTATGAGGGCTATCAAACAGACGAGATTGCATTGATGCTGAAACGCTCCCCCTCTACGGTGCGTGGACAACTGCGAGACGCCCGCGCAAAATTGAAACTCACATTAGGAGGTAGCGTATATGAATGACAATGAAGTGAAAAACGCATTTGATCATATAGAGCCAGAACCCGGTGCGCAGGAGCGTATGTATGCGAATATCCTGAAAAAAGCAGCGGCACAAAAAGAAGATCAGAATGCCGAAGAGAATATCGAAGAAAAGCAGCCTACAGTTCAAAAACGCAAGACTATCCCGATGTGGCGGCGCTGGGGGAGCTTAGCCGCCTGCCTTGCTATTGTGATTGCCGCCGGATTTGTACTTCCTTATTTCCTCGACCAATCAGAGCCGGATAACCCACCTGTATTTGTCGGGTCCCCCTTTGAAGATGTAGATGGTCCTGAAGGATTTGAAAAACTGGGGTTTACGATTGACGCGCCGGAGAATGCAGAAAATTTGTATTACTGCATTTATGATGGTAAAATCGCCTGCGTTGATTTTACACTGAACGGTCACGAATACACCTATGAAGCCGCCAAATTGGACGGAAACTTTTCACGGGCAGAGGGGAATGCTGTGGGCAGTACCGTACTCAATGCAGAGTATGACGCAACGCTCGACTGTCTATCACCTGACACATGGCGGGCGCATTGGAATTATAATGATATCAGCTATTATTTATCCAGCTTTGATCGTCCCAGTGAGGAAAATATAACCGAGATTGCGCAAGAGCTTATTGCCGCAAGCTGCAAATAAAAACAGAAAATAACAAAACTGCTGGGATGTGCCTGTTCCAGCAGTTTTGCTGTTTTTTGAGGCGATGTCAGTCGGCGGCCAGTGCCCCTTTTGTCACAAAAAAAGTTTTTATATGTTATCCAACATTTTGCGAGCTCCCGTCGTATGGATATATGGAAGGGCAAGAGGGCGGCGTTTCCGGAGACGCCGCTCTGCCCCTCCTATAAAATGAATTTTGAACTACAAAGGAGCAAATAGAGATGAAACGCATTCTGACTTTTTTCTTGGCACTCACGATGGTGCTGTCTCTGGCCGCCTGCGGCGGAAAGGCCGATGACAATAAGGGCAAGACAGAGGTGACCATGACTGCACAAGAGATTATGGACACGTTGAAAGAAAAGCTGGGTGACAGTTTTGGATGCGACGTCGCTGAAACCGAAGATAACATAAGCGGTTATTGGGGACTGGATATGGGGCAAGTGGAAAGCTGGGCATCTATGAGCAATTCCAATTCCGCAGTCAATTCCAGTTACGCTGTTATTGTTAAAGTTAAGGACGGCTACGCACAGGATGCTGCCGCACTTTTGCAGACTGGCTATGAGCAAATTCTCAGCTACTCCCGGATGTACAACATGGATTTGCAGAAGGTCTTGCAGGCTCGTTTGTCCGTGAACGGCAACTATGCGGCGCTGCTGATCCTCGGTGCGCAAGGTGACTGGGAGGCCAGTGACGAGGAGCAGGCTAAATTTGCTGCTGAGGAGGCTGCCAAGGTGGACGAAGTATGGAGAGGTATTTTTGGTTCTGCTGACAACAGTATTACGATCCCGGAGGAGGACGACAGCAGCAACAACAACGGTGGCTTTTTTGATATGACCGACGATGAAGGTAACAACGATCCGGTGCTTGGCGGCTAACTATGGTTTTCTCCAGCCTGACATTTTTACAATGCTTTCTGCCGCTGTGCCTGCTGGCGTATTTCCTTGTCCCACAGAAATGGCGCAACGGTACACTGTTTCTGTTCAGCCTGTTGTTTTACGCATGGGGTGAGCCGGTCTATGTGGTGCTGATGCTGTTTTCCACCACGTTGGACTACACCTGCGGGCAAATGGTAGAGCGGCACCGGGGACAGCGGGGAGCAAAGATCGCGCTGTTGGTATCACTCTGTGTCAATTTGGGACTGCTGGGCGTGTTCAAGTACAGCGACTTCCTTATCGGCACGGTCAATTCCTTGTTCGGCACGGAGCTCCCCCAGCCGAATCTGCCGCTGCCCATCGGCATCAGTTTCTACACCTTTCAGACCATGAGTTACACCATTGATGTCTACCGGGGCGAGGCAAAAGCGCAGAAGAATATCATCAATTTCGGCGCGTATGTAACATTATTCCCTCAGTTGATTGCGGGCCCCATCGTCCGCTACCAGACGGTAGCGGACGAGCTGGAGCACCGGGAATGCACCGCTGACCTCTTTGCCGATGGGGTGAAACGCTTCGCCTGTGGTGTCGGGAAAAAGGTACTGCTGGCAAATAACATCGGTCTTTTGTGGGAGGCAGCATCCGCGCAGGCTGCTCCCACGGTGCTGACGGCATGGCTGGGTGTCATCGCCTACTCGCTCCAGCTCTACTTTGATTTTTCCGGTTACTCCCTGATGGCCATTGGTATGGGCAAGATGCTGGGTTTTGATTTCCCCCAGAACTTCAACTTCCCCTATATCTCCCGCTCCATCACCGAGTTCTGGCGGCGCTGGCACATGACCCTTTCCGGCTGGTTCCGCGAGTATGTCTATATCCCGCTGGGCGGCAGCAAAAAGGGGGAGGGCCGTACCTACCTGAACCTGCTGGTGGTGTGGCTGTTTACGGGCCTATGGCACGGCAGTACGCTGAACTTCCTGCTGTGGGGACTGTTCCTCTTTGCCCTCATCTCTCTGGAACGTCTGGGCTGGAGCAAGGTGCTCCGGCGCAGTCAGGTGATCTCCCGGCTCTATATGCTCCTGGTGATCCCCCTAAGTTGGATGCTCTTCGCCATCCCCTCCCTGAAGGACATCGGCAGCTATATCGGGCGGCTCTTTGCCTTCTCCGGCGGCACGGCGGTCCATGCACGGGACTTTCTGGTCTACGGACGGCAGTACGCCGTGGTGTTGGTCATCGGTCTGCTGGTGTCCACGCCCTTACCGGAGAAGCTCTGGCGCCGCATCCGCACCTCCCCGCTGGGAACGGTGCTCCTGCTGGTGCTGTTCTGGGTATGCGTTTACTGTATGGCGGTGGCCACCAACGACCCCTTTATGTATTTTAGCTTTTGAGGATGAGCAGCCATGAAGAGATTAGAACCAAAACAGAGAGGACTGGCCGTGCTGGCCATCCTGCTGGTGGCCACCTCCCTGGCAGCCACCGTAACGGGCCTTGTGCTGAAGGCCCAGCTGCAAAAGTATGTAGGGGGCTGGGAGGACCGTCTGGCCATCGCCGTGCCATTCATGCTGCTGCATGACAACACAGACCTCCGCCGCATGGAGCAGGTCAAGCAGCGTAGTCAGGATGAGCCAAAGCAGCCGGAGCAGCCCACTGAACCGGAAAAGCCTGCCGAGCCGGAGCAGCCCACTGAACCGGAAAAACCCGACGAACCGGAGAAGCCGCAGG
>OHTK01000806.1_pt1 | contig 12364 bp, 9 predicted proteins | sample 1578931 | NCBI WGS metagenome assembly OHTK01 (sample SAMEA3879553, study PRJEB24766) | human gut metagenome | biome: human-associated habitat; feature: feces | place: USA | collected 1985/1987 | reverse complement strand
AAGAAGAACTTAGAGATGCGTGTAGATGCAGAACATGGAGCAACAGAAGGTAAATTTGACCTTGCAAAACGTGCGAAAGCAGCAAACTTAGATGCAATCCATGATACAGTTCATGAGATGGCAAGAGACGAAGCACGTCATGGTAAAGCATTTGAAGGATTATTAAAGAGATACTTCGGATAAGAAGAATTGATTTAGGAGGTATGAGTTTTCATACCTCCTTTTTTTTTGCTATATTCCATGCTATAATAAAAATAAGACTGAAAAAGCAGGTGAAAGCATATGATTTCAGAAGAGAAAGTAAAGATTATGGCTGAGATGGCCAAGTATGAGAAGAATTATGGAAAAGGTGATTTCCGTATTTACAAATATACCAAGAAAGATTATGTCAGATCGGAGAAGATCAAGACAAGCATTGCCTTGTTGATCTCATTTCTGATCATGACAGGATTGTTGTGTATTATGCAGTTAGATATTGTGATCATGAAGCTGAGAGAAGGTAAAGTTATAGTATCTGCGGCTGTGATCATAGGAATTTATGTTGCGGTATTTTTTGTCTACCTGCATTTTACGAAGATGCGAGCATCCAGGCAGTATGATGAGGTAAGGGCAAGGGTACTGATCTATGACAAGCATTTAGAAGAACTAGAAACATTATATAAAGAAAAAGAGAATGAAGACATTAGTCCAACGATAGTCGAGGAGGAAGACGAAGATGGAAAAATTATTGATATATAGAGAACGATTTTTGAAATTCCTCACGGCGAGAGGAAGATATATTCAATCAGGGATGAGATTCCTTGGAGGAACTGTTTTATTTTATGTATTAGGGAAATTGTTTGGATATACAGAGACCTTTTCACAGCCATTTTTTATCTTTATGATGGGAGTGATCAGTGTTTTTATTCCAATATCAGCATTATCGCTGATCTTTTATGTCGTTATATTCTTAGAGTTACTTCATGTATCGTTAGAAGTGACATTATTTTTTGCACTGGTAGTTGTATTATATTTTCTTGTATATCAGAGAGTTTTTCCAGAGACAAGGATTTATCTGATGATGGTGCCAATCTTCTTTTATTTTCAACTGCCTGCATGTTTACCGATCTTTGTTGGGATGTTTTGTGGAATTGCAGGACTTCCAGCGATCTTAATGGGAACAGTGATCTATTATCTGTCCAATATCCTTCAGCAGACAATGAACCAGCTGGCATCAGGATCAGCACATGGGAAGGTCTACAGTCTGATCGCGGCAAGAGCGATCGACAATAAGGATCTGCTTTTGTATTTTGTGGTATTCTGTCTGGTGACAGCACTCGTAACAGCAATTCGCAAGCGGGGAGCAGCGCATGGATGGAATATTTCAATCCTTGCAGGAGGAGTTGTATATCTGATCTGCATGTTCATAGGAGGATATCTGGTTAACAATGAGATCAATATCACATCACAGATCGGAACGATCATAGGAAGCATTGCGATTGCCCTGATCATACAGTTTTTATACAATGTGATCGACTATACCAGAGAAGAAACATTTGAATTTGAAGATGAAGAATATTATTATTATGTAAGAGCGATACCGAAAGTGACTGTGGAAGAAGAAGAATTTAATGTTACACAGATCACGGTACCATCACATAGATTTAGTTTAAAAAGAAAAGAACATAAACAAGAACATAAAGAACAGGACAAAGAAAAGGGAGAGGAAATTTGAGTAAATTTTTTGATGGACTTGAAAAATATATATATTGGACATCGATTCCGAAGATCGGTCTGAATGACATTGTAGATATTCTGATCGTCAGTGTTATGATCTATCTGATCGTCAAATGGATCAAAACAACAAGAGCCTGGGTATTATTAAAAGGGATCATTATCTTGCTTTGTATTGCATTTGCGGCATATTTACTGCAATTACATACGGTTTCATGGATTCTTTCCAATACGATGAGTGTGGGAATCACAGCGATTTTGATCGTCTTCCAGCCAGAACTCCGAAGCGCATTGGAACAGCTTGGAAGAAAGAACTGGGTGACTGATATTTTCTCTACAGATAGCCGTCAGGAAGAACTGGAATATACAGCAAGAACTCTGCAAGAGATATCAAGAGCAGCGATTGAGATGGGAAAGGTAAAGACAGGAGCACTGATCGTACTGCAAAGAGAAGTAGCACTTGGAGAGTATGAGCGTACAGGAATTCCAATTGATGCGAAGGTCAGCAGCCAGCTTCTGATCAATATCTTTGAACACAATACACCACTCCATGATGGCGCGGTGATCATTCACAACAACAGGATTGTGTCAGCAACCTGCTATCTTCCATTAAGCGATAGTGTAGAGATTGGAAAGGAAATGGGTACCAGACACAGAGCAGCAGTAGGGATCAGTGAAGTTTCAGACAGTATCACTGTAATCGTATCCGAAGAAACTGGTGGTATTTCTATCGCAAGGGATGGAAAGATCATCAGACATCTGGATCCACAGAGATTGAGAGATGAACTGGCTGTCCTGAGAGAAGAAAAAGGACAGAATAAGAAATTCAAACTATGGAAGGGGCGGAATCGAAATGAAAAAAAGAATGGAAAGTGATCTGCTTTTAAAAATAATTTCTGTTGTTTTTGCCTTTCTACTTTGGATGTTTGTTATCAACACCGATAACCCGGTCATCAAGAAGACTTTCAGCGATGTACCGGTTGATATGCTGAATGAACAGGTTTTAGACGATCTTAATCAGACTTATAAGATTGAATCTGGAGATACCGTAAGTTTTACTGTGAAGGGAAAGAAAGATGTTGTAGATCGTTTGACGAAGTCAGATTTCCGTGCAACGGCAGATGTATCTTCTATGTCAGATGTTCATGCGATCCAGATCGAAGTTGAAGCTTTACGTTATAAGAGTCAGTTAGATATCGATACAGGTGGTGCAACGGTCAAAGTCGTATTGGAAGATGTAAAGAGTGACCAGATACCAGTCAATGTTGTGGTGAAAGGAACACCAGCGAGTGGATATACGGTAAGCACGCAGACAGCAACGCCGAATCTGATCTCTGTATCTGGGCCAAAGAGTGTGGTAAGCAGGATCAAACAGATCGTAGCGAAAGTAGATGTATCCGGATTGAAGAAAGATGTGACAATGGCTCAGAATGTCAAGTGTTATGATGAAGACGGAGATGAAGTAAGTCAGGACCGCATCAAACTTGATACGACCAAGATTAAAGTAAAGATTGGATTATCAAGAACGAAGACAATACCATTTACAGTGGAAACAAAAGGAACGCCGGGCAAGGGATATGTACTTGGAAGCATTGATTATGAACCAAAACATATAGAAATTACTGGAGCTGAAGATGATCTGGAGAAGATCAGCAGTATCAAACTGGCGAATTTAGATATCAGTGATAGTACAAAGAGTATTGAAAAAACGATCAAAGCGTCCGATATTAAACTGCCAGATGGTATTACATTTGTAAAATCTGTAGATAAGATCAAGAATATCGTGATCCGTGCAAATATCGAGAAGAAGACGAAACGTACATTGACGATTCCGACAGAACAGATCGCATTGATCAATAATACGAAGAATTATGATGTCAAATTTGATGACTCAGAGTTAAAGGTGAAGATCAGCGGATTGCGCTCTGTAGTAGATAAAGTTGTAGTGAAGGATTTAAATCCAAAGATTGACATGCAGCTGTACGAACCCGGAACGCATACGGTACAGGTTCAGCTGACAAAGATCAAGAATATGTCGATTGAGAAGAACGTCAGTGCAAAGATCACGGTAGAATAAAATATAAGGAGAGATATTTACAATGGATAAGATGTTATCGGTTGTTCTTCCAGCTTATAACGAAGAACAGATGATCAAGAAAACAGCACAGGTGGTAGGAGACCTGCTTGAGAAAGAACAGATCCCATATGAATTAGTATTCGTAAATGACGGATCTAAAGATCATACATGGGAGAAGATCTTAGAACTCAAGGAAGAAAGAGCACATATCAAAGGAGTCTGCTTTTCCAGAAATTTTGGAAAAGAAGGAGCCGTTTTTGCAGGGATCACACAGGCAGAAGGAGACTGTATTGCAGTAATGGACTGTGATCTTCAGCATCCGCCAGAAACACTTATAAAGATGTATCGTTTATGGGAAGACGGATATCAGGTGATCGAGGGAGTAAAAGCATCCAGAGGAAGAGAAAGTTTCATTCACAAGATGTTTGCAAAAACATTTTACAGTATTATCAGTGATGCGACAGGAATCGATATGTCTAGAGCATCTGATTTTAAGTTGATGGATCGACAAGCAGCAGAAGAATTTCTAAAACTTCCAGAACGAAATGTATTTTTCCGTGCATTGTCATCCTGGGTAGGATTCAAGACAACATACGTAGAATTTGATGTGCAGGAACGAGAAGCAGGAGAATCCAAATGGTCATTCAAATCATTAGTACGATATGCAGTGAATAATATCACATCATTTAGCGCCGCACCAATGCAGATCGTCACATTTTTTGGCGTTGTATTCTTCGTATTTGCAGTACTACTTGGAATACAATCGCTTTATATGTATTTTTCTGGACATGCAGTTGCAGGATTCACAACAGTGATCTTGTTGTTACTGTTGGTTGGAAGCATTTTGATGTTCAGCTTAGGTGTGATCGGATATTATATTGCGAAGATTTATGATGAAGTGAAGATGCGTCCGAGATACATTATCTCAGAAGTGATCAAATCCAAAGAATAACAATACAAATCCCTGAGATCGGATGAGATGAATATCTGATTTCAGGGATTTTATATGATACAAGGAATCATTTTTTTTGAGATTTAAAAACAAGAAATTTACTGATAAAATAATTGACAATCGTAACAATAACTTGTGTTTCTAACTTGGCGATCATCTGTGGCTGATGAAGGATCTCAACACAGAAAGGAACTCCGCCCACTTCGACAGCCATGGTTACAAGACGACCGAGAACAAACTTGATGAACTCATGAATTGTATCTGTGAAGGATTCAGATTTAGACTGAAATACATATAGCTTATTTACAACAAATGCAAAACAGATCGCGATCGCAACAGAGAAAAAGTTGCTGATCTTATAATCAATTCCACATGGTCCTTTTAATAAAGCAAACATTCCAAGATTAACGAGGGTTGTCAATCCACCAAAAAACAAATAACGAATTCGCGAATCATTATATAATTTCTTTATCAAATTTAACATATCATATTACCTCCGATAGATATAAAATATTCTAAAATGTACATACATCCAATATCTTAAGACATTTTTCAGGAATTTTCAATCCAAAATGTGGTATACTAAGCGTGATAATAAACAAAAAAGGGTAAAGGGTAAAGGAAAAGTATAATGATAAAAGAACAAAGAAAGTATTGCTATGGAGTCTATACACTGATGTTTTTACTGATGTGTATCGTGGCATTTCTGCCATTTTTTACCGAAGGAAAAAGCTTTGTATGGGGAGCAGGAGTAGAAGACGGATTTTTCAGCATTAGCATATTATGGGGAAGCACTAAGAGAATTTTTCCGTAATCTTCTGGCGGGACACCCAAAACTTGTGATGTGGGATATGAGTCTTGGGTATGGTGCAGATATCCTCTCAACATTGAATTACTATGCGATCGGTGATCCGTTAAACCTCCTCTATGGATTTGTTTCGCCAAAGAATACAGAAACCATGTATGATTTCATGATCTTGTTACGAATGTATCTGGCAGGGATCACGTTTATCATGTATGCAAGAAAAATGAAAAAACGAAGTTATGGAACAGTGATCGGGGCACTGGTCTATGTATTCAGCGGATTTTGCTTTCGACTAGGACTGCGCCATCCATTCTTCATCAATCCGATGATCTATTTTCCGCTGTTATGTCTTGGTATTGAGAAAATCTATCAGAGAGAAAGACCGTATGTATTTATTTTCGCAGTCTGCGTATCAGCAATGAGCAATTATTATTTCTTATATATGTTGACGATATTTGCGGTGATCTATGCGTGGATCCGTTTTTATAAATACACCGAAGAAAACAAGATAAAAAACTTTTTTCTGACGATCTTGAAGTTTGGAATATATTATACACTTGGAATTGCAATGGCAGCAGTGATCTTACTACCATCCGTCATAGGATTCCTAGGAAATGGCCGTTACGGCAATGGGGCTGACTGGAAATCATTGATCGTATACCCAGGGAAATATTATCTGCTGTTTATTGAAAACTTTACTGGATACGGAAATATGGGCAGCAATACGAACGCAGGATATCTGCCGATCGTTGGGATCGTTGTATTATTTACACTGTTTTCACAGCGAATGAAACATAAAAAATACAGAGCGGCATTTATAGCAAGTATCATTGCTTTGATTCTCCCAATCTTTGGATATGCATTTAATGGGTTTTCCTATGCAAACAACCGGTGGGCATTTGCACTGAGCTTTATTGTGGCATTGTTGACAGCAGAAATGTATCCACGTCTGTTTGTGATGTCAAAACGACAGCAGATCGAGATCGGAGCAGGAATCATCATATATACTGTATTTTGTATCATCGTAAATGCATCAGGAGAAGAAATCCTGAAGAATAAAGGGATCATGGCAGCCTGTGGATTAATTGCAGTATTTTATATTCTATTGTTGATCTTTCGAAGACTTGGCTATGATACACAGAAGAGAATTGTGCGAGTGAGCATGGCAATCTTGCTCCTGATATCAGTGGGAGTGCATGGATATTACAGATTCGATCCAAAAGGATATGCTTATACACAGGAATTTATGGATCAGGGACAAGCATATCGAACATTGAAGGAAGATAATATCCGTATGCTGAGTAAGGTAAATGATCCATCTGTTTATCGAGTACATGCAGAGGGATATCGATATAAAAATTATGGACTGATCAACCATTTGAATACGATCAGCGGATATTACAGTATCACAGCAAAATGTGTGACAGATACGATCAAAGGATATGATACGCTGGGAATGCAGTATGCAGATAAATATAAAGGAGTCGATCAAAGACTGGGACTTCTGTCATTAGCTGGCGTAAAATACATAACAGTAGCACATAACAGTCAGGTTGCAAAAGATGTAAGTTCCAAGGGGGATGTACCATACGGAGTTGAGAAACAAAATAAAAAAGGAAATATCACATTATATAAGAATAAATATGCACTGCCATTTGCATATGCATATGATTCTTATATGACAGAGCAGCAATACGAACAGTTAAATGGAATCGGCAAGGAACAGGCAATGCTTGCACAGATCATATTGAATCAGCATCCGGCAGACAAAGAGATTCAACACAACGAACAAAGAAACGATTCTGATATACAGACGATCTCATTGCCAGAGACAAGGATCTCATCTCCAAAAGGGAAGAAATATGCGGATATTACGGTGCCAGTAGAGAAAGACAAGGAAACTTATCTCTATTTTAAAAATCTCGTTTACCATGGGAAGAAAAATGGAGACGACAAATTCATATTGACTGGAAGAAAGGGAACAAAAGGAATCCTTGTGACACAAAACGATGTACAACAGAAAATTCATATTCAAAGCACCTTCAATCCATACTATTTTGGAAGAAAAGATTACATTGTAAAGATCAATCATCAGACAAGCAAGGCAAAAGAAAAAGTAAGATTAAATTTCTTGTCTCCAGGTGAATATGAATTTGATGATATCAGTTTGATCACAGTTCCTAAAAAAGATGTTCTTGCCAGATTAAAGGAACGCAAGGAGAACTCAATGAAACAGATCCAATACGAAGGAAATCATTTCAGAGGAGTCTATCATGCGAAAAAAGACCAGATTCTGTGTGTAACGATTCCATACTCCAAAGGATGGAAAGCAACAGTCAATGGAAATCGCACAAAGATTTATAAGGCAAACGGGATGTTTATGGGGATCATAATGAAAAAAGGAACACAAAGTGTCAAATTAGATTATGAAACACCAGGATTAAAAATAGGGGCATGGATCAGTCTGGTGGCATGGATCGGACTGGGAATATATGGATTGTACTTTGAAAAGTACAGAAAAAAGCTGTTAAATCAATGTTAAAATAAGAAGAGATACTGGTAAAAATACAAAAAACATGATAAAATAGTCCTTAGACAAATGTTACAAAAATGTTAAATGAGTGGGAGGAACTATGAAAAACGTAAAAAAAATGATACAGGAAGGATTAAAGAGATTCACAGTGATCACTATCTTAGGTGTATTTCTTATGACAAGCTTGATTCCAGTATCCGCAGCAACGAAAGTATCAAAGATCAAATGGTCAGCATATAGAAAGACAATGTATGTTGGAAATGCACAGAGATTTGCAGTGAAGATCACACCAGCAAAAGCATCCAAAGCGAAGCTTGGATGGAAAACAAGTAATAAGAAGATTGCCAAAGTCAGTGCAAAAGGAGTTGTCACACCTGTCAAAGCAGGAAAAGCAACGATCACATGTTACGTGAAATCACAAAAATCAAAGAAAGTAACATGTAAAGTCACAGTAAAGAAACAGAAAGTGACAGCGATCACATTTGCAAAAGCAAGCGTAGCCGTACAGAAAGGGAAAAAGGTCAGCAATCCAGCGATCGTAACACCAACTTACGCAGCAAATAAAAAGGTAACATACAAATCTTCCAGCACAAGCGTGGCAACAGTCAGCACAAGTGGAGTTGTAACAGGAAAGAAAGTCGGAACAGCAACGATTACAGCAACAGCAGCCGATGGATCAAAGAAGAAAAACAGTTACAAAGTAACTGTTGTAGCACCGATCACAAAAAACAGTGCCAAGTTTATCGCGCACCGCGGATTAAGTGCCGAAGCACCAGAGAATACGATCAAAGCCTATGAATTAGCAGGTGGAGCAGGATTCTGGGGAGCAGAAACAGATGTCCGAATGACAAAAGACAAGAAATTCATTCTGCAGCATGACCTGACATTCAAGAGATTATGCGGAGTTGATAAGAAACCAGAAGATATGACATTATCAGAGATCCAGAAACTGACGATCAAATCTGGAAATAACATTTCAAAATATAAGAATGTAAAATCAGCAACAACCGTTGCAACTTTAGAAGATTATTTAACAACATGCAAGAAGTACAACATGGTGCCAGTTATCGAGATCAAGATGGAATTCGTAGAATACGGAAATGAAACAACCAATGATTCTCGAATGCAGGCAGTGACAAAGAACAACATGGAAGATCTGTATGCATTAACAAATCAGATCATGGGGAATAAAGAATACATGTTTATTGCCTATGACTTTGAAACAATGGTACAGATGAGAAAAGTCTTAGACGATAACGCAACAACATCCACAAATGTAAAATTACAGCATGTAACAAATAATCCAGATCAGGGAATGATCAATTATTACAAGAAACGTAAGATTGAATTGGATGCAAATTGTGATAAGATTTCACTCTCAGACATCAAGGCATTCAAAGATGGTGGAGTGAATGTAGGACTTTGGACTGTGGACGATACAGAAAGAGTCGCAGATTATATTGCACAGAAAGTGGATTATATTACAACGAATACAAAGTTCTGGTAAGAATAGAAACCATAAGAAAAGAGGCAGCAGATGAAGATATGTGTTGTCTCTTTTTGAGTGTTATGATTTGTGGTATAATAAAAGAAAAACTGTGTCCATAGTTATAGAAAGAAGGTGTGCCCATGATTTACACATTGATGAATAAGAATAACCCCGTGATCGATTTTGAAACACAGATGGGGACGATCTTGCGTATAACAGATACATGGAATGAAGAGTATCTTCCAATTGGAACACGAACCAAAACAGGAATTGATGTCAAGATTTTAAATCATTGGTGGCATGGACGATCTATACCGGCAAGCCGCACAGGAATCAAAGAAGCACTTGAGAATATGGGAATTGATTCATCAAAAGAACTTCTGGAGAAAAGCTATGGATTATCATTAAGCGATCAATACTGGATCCGGCCAGATCACTCAAAGATACAATGGAAAGATATCAATTTTTTTGAAAATCCATTTTCAGAAGATGTAGGAAGTGCTTTGTTTGGAGGACAATTTAGCGGTGATTTTATGTCACCAGATAATACATCTGACGGATGGCTTAGAAAAAAATGGGTGATTCAGAATCAAAAAAGAGTGCTATTGAAATCAGGAAGTGGAGAGTCACAGCAAGAACCATTAAATGAAGTCTTGGCGAATATGATATGTGATAGATTAGATATTAAGAATTACGTAAAGTATCAATGTGGTTATCAAGAAGATCATGCATTTTCTGCTTGTGATAACTTTATAACACCTGATACAGAATTGATTACTGCAAATATGTTTATGAAGATAAAAAAGAAGATCAATCACCATTCATACTATCAACATTACAAGGAATGCTGTCAGGAGATGGGAGTTGATATAACAGAAAGTCTGGACGATATGTTGATTCTGGATCTTATCATCTGTAACAGAGACAGGCATTATAATAACTTTGGGATGATCCGTAATGTAAATACATTGCAAATAGAAAAAGCAGCACCAATCTTTGACTCAGGAACATCAGCATTTGCAGGAATCAGCGAAAACAAGATCAAAACATTGCCACTCAACGAATCAAAACCATTCTGCAAATATCATGAAGAACAGATTGCTTTGATCCAGAATATAGAGCGATATGAATTCCAAAAGCTGACAGGACTTGAGGAAGAATTTAATGAATTATTACAACGATCACCATTTATCACAATATCAAGAAGAGATAAATTAGTCACATGGCTAGGAGAACGAATCAGAATGCTCTGCGAAAGCAAAATGGACACAGAAAGAGTCTTTCAGATCGTGAAGACAGCAAAAGAATACCAGAGAAGAAAGTAAGATGAAAAGAAAAGTTACAGAAATGTAGTAATTATGTTATATATATGTTAAAATAGAGAATATATGCCAAGGAGACAGGCAGAAAATACAGAGAAAAAGAATCAAAAGGAGAGAAGGGTTATGAGCCAGAAGGAAAGAGTCGATTTGATCGAGGTAGATTTATTGGATATGTGTAAATATATTCTGTCAAAGTGGGTGTTTATTTTGATAGGAATGGTAGTATTCGCCGGAGCTGGATTTGGGTATGCGAAGGTGAAGAGTGTGACAGAGTATAGCTCTAAGATGCAGGTATATGTTACTGTGCCTAAGACATCGGATAAGGTGCTGATCAGGGATAGTGCGAGTGAGATGGCATATGATTATGTCCAATTAGTGAAGACAGATTTGATTATTGATAAAGTTGCAAAAGAAGCAAAATTGTCAAAGAATAAAGTGAGAAAAGCCATTTCAGCCGAAGTTGTAGAAGGAAGCAGATTAATTCAAGTTGAAGTGAAATCAGATAGTCAGAAAGATGTGAAAAAGATTTCAAAAGAAGTTTTACCAGTATTTCAAAAAGTAGTACAGAAAGATTTAGGAAGAAATAAACTTGTAATCGCAGATCATCCATCTAAGATTACAATGGAACAGACAAAGAGTGTAAAGAAATTTACAGTTGTTGGAGCAGTTGGAGGATTTATAATTGCAGCAGGAATATTATTTATTATATATCTTGTGAATTTATGTAAAAAGGCAAAAGAGAGTATTGCATAAAACAGCAGAGGAATTGAAAGTATGGGAATAAAACGATCACAATTACAGAATTTGATCATCTATATCGGTGACGTTTTCGGAATTACAATTGGATATTTCTTGATGTCTCATATCAGATTTTACAAATATGCAAGTGAAGTATGGACAGAAGATAATAGAGTAATCTATCGTTGGCTGATTGCTATATTTGTGCTTACAATAGTATATCTTGCAATCAATCCGAATCAGGAATTTTTTAAAAGAAAATTCTGGAAAGAATTTTGGGCAAATTTCAAAACTAACTTGATCACGGCTGCATTGATGGCGACAGTTGCATATTTGATCGATGATGCGAGAGATTATTCAAGATTTATTTATCTGACAACCATGGTATTTAGCTTTTGTTGGATGCAGGTATCACATATCATTTATCGTTGGTATATCTTAAAGTATAGACCATATAATTCTGTTACACGAAAGATGCTGATCGTTACAACCTCAGACCGAATGAATGAAGTTGTAAGAAGTATTATCAAAGAAAAGACATGGAATCTTTGGGTTACTGGAATTATTGTTACGGATGTAGATCTGGTCGGTCAGCAGGTTATGGATATTCCAATTGTGGCTAATCTGAATACAATGTTTCAATATGCGATACGAGAAGTTGTAGATGAAGTATTTATTCTAGTGCCAGAGGAACCGGATAAACAGATTCAAAAATTAGTCCAGAAGTTTGAAGAA
>OHTK01000800.1_pt1 | contig 12426 bp, 8 predicted proteins | sample 1578931 | NCBI WGS metagenome assembly OHTK01 (sample SAMEA3879553, study PRJEB24766) | human gut metagenome | biome: human-associated habitat; feature: feces | place: USA | collected 1985/1987 | reverse complement strand
GTATTTTAAAATTTTGCTTGGCTCTGAACAGTTACAAAATGCGGAGAATAGGAGATTATTTATGGGAAAGCAGATCAATGAACGCGAGGTCGTTCTTGAGATTTTGATGGAAATAACAGAGAATGGAGCATATAGTCATAAGATTCTTGGCGATGTTCTGTCAAAATATCAATATCTTGAGAAACGTGAGCGTGCATTTATCACCAGAGTTGTGGAAGGTACTCTGGAACATATGATAGAAATTGATTATATTTTGAATCAGATTTCTAAGACAAAGGTTAAGAAGATGAAACCGGTCATCCGTAATCTTCTTCGTAGCAGTGTCTATCAGCTGAAATATATGGATAGCGTACCGGATCATGCGGTGTGCAGCGAGGCAGTAAAGCTTGCGGTTCGAAAAGGATTTTCAGGTCTGCGGGGATATGTGAATGGAGTTCTGAGAAATGTTGTCCGCAAGATGGACGAGATCGAGTATCCAAAAGAAGATGTACAGAGATTGTCTGTGAAATATTCTGTCCCGGAATGGATTCTTTCTTTATGGAAGAAAGAATATGGGGAAGAGATCACAGAGAAGATGGCAGCAGATTTTCAGAAAGAGAAGCCAATTACGATCCGCTGTTGTATGAACCAGGTTACACCGGAAGTATTGAAAGAAAAACTGGAAGCAGAAGGAGCGAAAGTAGAAGCACATCCGTATCTTCCTTATGCGTTTTATCTTTCAGATTATGATTATCTGGAAGGTCTGGAAAGTTTTCAGGAAGGACTCTTTGCAGTACAGGATATCAGTTCTATGTTTGTCGGAGAACTGGCAGATCCAAAAGCCGGCGATCATGTAATTGATGTCTGTGCAGCACCGGGAGGAAAATCACTTCATGTGGCAGAGAAGCTTCAGCTGGCAGATGAAGTGGCGGCGAGAGAGAACAGAACAGAAGAAAAGACAGGACGGGTTGAAGCAAGAGATCTGACCGAATATAAGACAGATCTGATCTGGCAGAATATCGACCGTTCCGGACTTGGAAATATTTGTGCTGTATGCAAGGACGCCTCTGTATTTGATGAGTATGATAAGAAAACAGCGGATCTTGTGATTGCAGACCTTCCATGTTCAGGTCTTGGCGTTCTTGGCAAAAAACCAGATCTGAAATATCGCGTACAACCGGAAGATCTTGAAGAACTTGCAGATTTGCAGAGAAAGATTCTGACTTGCGCACAGGCAATCGTCAAGGATGGCGGCACATTGATGTACAGCACATGTACCGTAAATCCGGGAGAAAACATGGACAATGTACACTGGTTCTTGAAAGAATACCCACAATTTGAACTGGACGATATCACAGAAAATCTTTGCAAGGAGTTACGAAGTGATGTGATCGAGAAGGGATGTATCCAATTCTTTCCGGGAGTTCACGATTGTGACGGATTCTTTATTGCAAGATTAAAGAAAAAAGCATGATTTTCAGGAAATGTGAAAAAATAGAAAAAGCAGACAAATAATGTGAATAACTCATAGAAAAAACGAAATACAGGAGGAAAACTTTAAGATGAAGAAGGATATCCGTGCTTATGGATATGAAGAATTACAGAAAGAGATGGCGACGATCGGAGAAAAAGCATTTCGTGCAAAACAGATTTATGAATGGCTGCATGTGAAGCTGGTAGATCATTTTGATGAGATGACGAATCTTTCAAAGGCTTTGAGAGAAAAACTGGAAGAGAATTATGAGATTCTCCCGGTTGTTATGCTGGAGAGACAGATTTCCCAGATTGACGGTACGAACAAGTTCCTGTTCCGTCTCTATGATGGAAATGTAGTCGAAAGTGTTCTTATGAAATATAAGCATGGAAATTCTGTCTGTATTTCCTCCCAGGTCGGTTGCAGGATGGGATGTGCATTCTGTGCATCAACGATCGGAGGTCTGGTGAGAAATCTTTCTCCGTCTGAGATGCTTGGACAGATCTATCAGATTCAGAAGATAAGTGGTGAGAGGGTTTCGAATGTGGTGATCATGGGAACCGGAGAACCGATGGATAATTACGATAATTTCCTGAAGTTTATTCATTTACTTACAGATGAGCATGGACTGAATATCAGTCAGAGAAATGTCACTGTATCAACCTGTGGAATAGTTCCAAAGATGAAAGAACTGGCGAAAGAGCATTTACAGATTACACTTGCACTTTCGCTTCACGGTTCCAATCAGGAAAAACGAAGAAAATTGATGCCGGTTGCAAATAAATATGATATCACAGAAGTACTCGCAGCCTGTGACGAATATTTCAAAGAAACCGGCCGGAGAGTGAGCTTTGAGTACAGTCTTGTACATGGTGTGAATGATACAGATGAAGATGCACAGGAACTGATTCATTTATTAAAGCATAAGAACTGTCATATCAATCTGATACCGGTCAACCCGGTAAAAGAGCGTGATTTTGTTCGTCCAAGCCGGAAAAGTGCTTTGAATTTCAAAAATAAACTTGAAAAAAGCGGAATAAATGTTACTATAAGAAGGGAAATGGGCTCTGATATTGACGGAGCCTGCGGTCAGCTCAGGCGCCGCTACGTAGAAACTGAAGGAGAATAGAAGGTATGAAGACATTTTCAATTACAGATGTTGGAATGGTGCGACAGGTAAATCAGGACTACGTCTTTACGACGGGAAAACCACTGGGTATTCTCCAGAACCTGTTCGTGGTAGCGGATGGTATGGGTGGCCATCAGGCAGGAGATTATGCTTCCAAGTGTACTGTGGAAGTGATGATCAAAGAGATTGCGAAGAGCGAGGGAGAGGATATCGAACGTATTCTTGTGAAAGCAATCAAGTCTGCCAATCGTGAGATTATCAAAGAAGCATCCGGTGACGAACATCTGAAGGGGATGGGAACAACGGTTGTTGCTGCTACTGTGAAAGAACAGATGCTGTATTTTGCCAATGTGGGAGACAGCCGTCTGTATCTGATCAATCAGGGAATCCAACAGCTAAGTAAGGATCATTCTCTTGTAGAAGAGATGGTACGTCTCGGTGGAATTAAGCCGGAAGAAGCGAAGCATCATCCGGATAAGAATATTATCACAAGAGCGATCGGTGCAAAAGCTGATGTGGATGTGGACTTTTATGAACACCGTCTGAAACGGGGAGACATCATTCTGATGTGTACAGACGGATTAAGTAATATGGTGGAAGATGAAGAACTTTTCCATATTGTGCAGGGAAGCCGGGATATCGTCGAGGCAGGTGAGATGCTGGTGGAAGCAGCAAAAGAGAATGGAGGAACAGATAACATCGGAGTGGTATTGTTTGAGCCATTTGCAGATGAGGTGAGTGTATGATTAAAGAAGGAGTATTTTTAGGAAAACGATACGAGATACTTGGTCGTATTGGTTCTGGCGGAATGGCAGATGTCTATAAAGGCAAGGATCATAAGCTGAATCGTTTTGTTGCGATCAAGGTGTTGAAGAGCACATATCGTTCGGATGAGACGTTTATTAAGAAGTTTTTAAGTGAAGCGCAGGCAGCAGCAGGATTGATGCATCCAAACGTAGTCAATGTCTATGATGTAGGGCAGGATCGCGGTCTTTATTATATGGTCATGGAGCTTGTAGAAGGAATTACGCTGAAGGATTACATTGAGAAGAAAGGAAAGCTTTCAGCAAAAGAGACAATCAGTATTTCCATCCAGATGGTGACAGGTATTCAGGCAGCGCATAACTGCCATATCATTCACCGGGATATTAAGCCGCAGAACATCATTATTTCCAAAGATGGAAAGGTTAAGGTTACTGATTTCGGAATCGCGCGGGCTACGACATCAACGGCAACACAGGCAGTAACAACGACAGTGATGGGATCTGTACATTACACATCTCCGGAACAGGCCAGAGGCGGTATTGTAGATGAGAAGAGTGATATCTATTCAGCAGGTATCACGATGTATGAGATGATCACCGGGCATGTTCCGTTTGACGGAGATTCGACAGTGACGGTTGCTTTGAAACATTTGAATGAAGTGATCAAGTCTCCTGCAGAAGAAGTACCGGATATTCCGTACAGTCTGGAGTGCATTATTATGAAATGTACACAGAAACTGCCGAATAAACGATATATGAGCTGTGAGGAACTGCTTCAGGATCTGAAGCACTCACTGGTAGATCCGGATGGAGATTTTGTAGTTCTTGATGGTGTGACAAAACGTATGCCGGCAGCATCCCAGGATACAGGACGGACTACGGTTGTTATGTCACAGGATGAACTGAATCGTATGAAGAATCGTCAGGATTATAATGATGATTATGACGACGATTACGAGGATGACTATGACGATGATTATGACGATTACGATGATCGCCGCAGAAGCCGTTATGATGATGACGATGATTATGATGATCGCCGCAGAAGCCGCTATGATGATGATTACGACGACCGCCGCAAAGACCGTTATGATGATCGCCGTAAGAAGAATGAAGTGAATAAAGACACGAAGAAGATCATGAAGATTCTTATGGTTGTTGCCGGTGTTGTAATCGCACTTTTGATCATGTTCCTTGTAGGAAATGCAGTGGGCGTATTTAAAGGTGGAAAAGGAACGACTACACAGCAAACGGATTCAGAGATGGTAAAAGTACCGGATGTGACAGGCAAGACATATGAGGAAGCACAGAAAGAACTGAACAAATATGATCTCGGAATCCATAAGTCAACTGCGCCTTCCGATACTGTTGCAAAAGGAAAGATCATCAGCCAGGATCCTGCTGATGGAAAGAAAGTAAAGAAGCATACAACAGTCAATGTTGTGATTAGTTCCGGTGAGGAAGCAAAGACAACAACCATTCCAAATGTTGTTGGAATGTCGGAAGCTGATGCGGAAAAAGCACTTCAGGCGAAGAACCTTGTTGTGAAGAAAGGTGATCCGGTCTACAGTGATAATGTGGAACAGGGAGAAGTTGTTTCAGTCAGTCCAAGTGAAGGGGCAGAAGTAAAAGAAGGAACAACGGTTACGCTTGTAATAAGCAAGGGAAATCAGCCGGCAACAGTTCCGAAACTTACCGGAAAGTCCCAGTCGGATGCTGAAGCAGCACTTTCACAGGCTGGCTTGTCCGGAAATGCAACGGAAGATTACAGTGATACTGTAGAAGAAGGAGTTATTATTTCACAGGATACAGATGCCGGAAAAGAAGTATCCAAGGGTACAACGATTGGATATGTGGTGAGCAAAGGACCAAAGATGACGGTGGTTACTGTGCCGGATCTGTCCTATAAAGATAAAAACACAGCCGAGAAACTGCTGAAACAGGCAGGACTTACACCGGAGTATATTGGTGAAGATTATAGTGATGAATATCCAAAAGGACAGGTATTCTATCAGTCTGTCAGCAGCGGTACACAGGTGGAAAAAGGAACAACTGTCAAGTATATGGTCAGCAAAGGATCTCAACCATCAGCCCCGGATAGTGGAAATTCCGGAAATGATTCCGGAACAGAAGAGAACACGAATCAATGATAACAGAGAGCAAGTATATGCAGGGAAAGATAATAAAAGGGATTGCCGGATTCTACTACGTGAATGTAGTAGAATCCGGAATTTTTGAATGTAAAGCAAAGGGTGCTTTTCGAAAAGACGGAATCAAGCCGTTGGTCGGTGATGATGCTGTGATCGAGGTACTTGATGAAAAAGAAATGACAGGAAATATCACAGAGATCCTGCCGCGTAAGAATGAGTTGATTCGTCCGGCAGTAGCCAATATTGATCAGGCACTGGTTGTGTTTGCAGTGACAAAACCGAAACCACATTACAATCTGTTGGATCGTTTTCTTGTCATGATGGAACGAAAAGAGATACCTGTCGTATTATGTTTTAATAAGACAGATATTGCAAGCCATCCTGAAATTGCAGAATTGAAAGAAGTTTATACCGGATGCGGATATCCGGTAATCTTCACAAGCGCGAAAGAAGAGGAAAATATCAGTGAGTTAAAATCACTTTTAAAAGGAAAGACAACTTCAATTGCAGGTCCTTCCGGTGTCGGAAAGTCTTCTCTGATCAATCTTCTTCAGAGTGAAGTGAAGATGGAGACAGGAAGTATCAGTAAGAAGATTGACCGAGGGAAACATACAACAAGACATTCCGAACTGATCGTGATTGGAGAAGATTCTTATATTATGGATACTCCGGGATTCAGCTCTCTTTATGTCAATGATTTCGAAAAAGAAGATTTAAAATATTATTTTCCGGAATTCACACCATTTGAAGGACAGTGCAAGTTCAATGGCTGTGACCATATACATGAACCCGGATGCGCTGTAAAAGAGGCAGTTGAAGAAGGGAAGATCCATAAGATCAGATATGAAGATTATATGGAGATGTACCGTGAACTAAAGGAAAGAAAGAGGTATTAAGTTTATGAAAAATATTTTGGCACCATCTATTCTCTCAGCAGATTTCAAAATTTTAGGAGAACAGTTGAAATTAACAGAAGAAGCAGGCGCAGAGTATATTCATTTTGATGTGATGGACGGAATGTTCGTTCCAAGCATTTCCTTTGGAATGCCGGTTCTCGCATCAATCAAGGGAGCAACAACACAGACACTGGATGTTCATCTCATGGTGACAGAACCGATCCGTTATGTGGAAGAATTCGTGAAAGCAGGAGCAGATATCGTTACAGTTCATTATGAAGCATGTGAAGATCTGCAGGCAACAATTGATAAAATCCATGCAGCAGGAGCGAAAGTGGGAATTTCTATTAAACCAAAGACACCGGTTGATGTACTGCTTCCATATCTGGATCAGGCAGAGATGTTTCTGATCATGTCTGTAGAACCGGGATTCGGCGGACAGGCATTTATTCCGGAATCACTGGAACGTATCAGTGAATTGAGAAACCTTCTGAATGAAAAAGGACTTACAACTGATATTGAAGTAGATGGTGGAATCTATCATAAAAACGTGGCAGAAGTACTTGCAGCCGGAGCGAATGTAATGGTCTCAGGTTCAGGAGTTTTTAAAGGTGATATCAAAGATAATACAGCAAAGTTTATGGAGATTTTAAACGGCAATGTGTAAGAGAACAGTTATTGTGAGCGGGGGAATGCTGGAAGAAGATTTTGTCCTTCCAATTCTTGAGGCAGAAGAGACAGAATTTATTATCGGAGTAGATAAAGGACTCGCATTTCTTTATGAACATAAGATCAAGCCGGATTACATTGTGGGAGATTTTGACAGTGTACCGGAAGAAGTGATCGATTATTATAGAAAAGAAGCAAGTGTACCGATCCGGGAGTTCAATCCGGTAAAGGATGCGTCTGATACGGAGATTGCACTTCGTATGTGTCTCGGACTCAGAAGAAAAGAAATCTGGATTCTTGGAGGAACAGGAAATCGTCTGGATCATTTCTGGGCTAATGTTCAGTGCCTGAATATTGCACTTGAAGCAGGATCTCAGGCGATGATCTTAGACAGTCATAATAGAATTCGTCTGCTTGATCATGGAATCGCAATTCGCAGAGAAGAAGCTTTCGGAAAGTATTTTTCAGTATTTCCGATGCAACTTCCGGTTGAGGATTTCTGTATCAGCGGTGCAAAATATCCATTGCAGAATCATTTGCTCTCATCAGGAGACAGCTTGTGTGTGAGTAATGAGTTTGCAGAAGGTGAAGATGAAGTGAAGATCTCTTTCGTGTTTGGAAAAGTGATTTTGATGGAGACGAGAGATTGAAATTCAAGCCCCATTATAGTATAATATTAGATGCTATTTTGGGGCTTCTTTTTGTGAAAGAGTCACATAACAGAAAATAAGAGAAATAGACCTTGTGGATTTAGCTTTAGAAATCAAGGTTTTAAGGAGGAAATAGAGAAAATGAAACTTGGAATCGTGGGATTACCGAACGTAGGAAAAAGTACACTGTTCAATTCACTGACAAAGGCCGGTGCAGAATCTGCAAACTATCCATTCTGTACAATTGACCCGAATGTCGGTGTTGTAACAGTTCCGGATAAGAGACTGGATGTGCTTGGAGAGATGTATCATACAAAGAAGATCATTCCGGCAGCAATCGAGTTTGTTGATATTGCAGGACTTGTGAAGGGAGCATCCAAAGGAGAAGGACTTGGAAACCAGTTTCTTGCCAATATCCGTGAGGTTGATGCAATCGTACATGTTGTAAGATGCTTCGAGAATACGAATATTGTGCATGTAGACGGAAGTATTGATCCGCTGCGTGACATTGAGACAATCAATCTTGAGCTGATTTTCTCAGATCTTGAGGTTCTTGAAAGAAGAATCTCCAAGACAGTGAAGCTTTCTAGAAATGATAAGATGGCGGCGAAAGAGCTGGATCTTCAGAACCGTTTGAAAGCACATCTGGAAGAGAATAAGATGGCGAAGAGCTTTGTGACAGAGGATGAGGATGAGCAGGCATGGCTTGCCGAGTACAACCTTCTGACAGCAAAACCTGTAATCTTTGCGGCAAATGTATCTGAGGATGATCTTGCAGATGATGGTGCGAATAATGAAGGCGTTAAAGCTGTTCGTGAGTATGCAAAAAAAGAAAACTGCGAAGTGTTTGTTGTATGTGCTGAGATTGAAGAGGAAATTTCTCAGTTAGATGATGATGAGAAGGCTATGTTCCTTGAGGATCTTGGATTGGAAGAATCCGGACTTGAGAAGCTGATCAAGGCAAGCTATCATCTTCTTGGACTGATCAGTTATTTGACAGCAGGTGAGCCGGAAGTTCGTGCATGGACAATCAAGAAGGGAACTAAGGCACCACAGGCAGCTGGTAAGATTCATACAGACTTTGAACGTGGATTTATCCGTGCGGAAGTAGTAAGTTATGATGATCTGATGGCATGTGGAACTCATGCGGCAGCGAAAGAAAAAGGATTGGTTCGTTTGGAAGGAAAAGACTATGTCGTTCAGGACGGAGATATCATGCTGTTCAGATTTAATGTTTAACAGATATAGGAAATATGCTTGAAAACCAGTTAGATTCATTGTTTTCTAATTGGAAAAGCAGTAAAAACAGGAATCAGGGACAACTGGATTTGTTCCTGATTTCTGTGGATATGAAAGGAAATAACATAATATGCATTACAATATCAGCTTTCCGAATTTAGGGATTTATCTGGATCATGTAGGAAAAAGCATCAGCATCTTTGGCTTTTCCATTGCTTACTACGGCATGATTATCGGTGCAGCAATTTTGATTGGATTTTTGATTGCCACAGTGGAAGCAAAAAGAACAGGACAGAATCCGGAAGACTATCTGGATATGGGAATTGTCGGAGTAATTGCAGGAATTGCAGGCGCAAGAATCTATTATGTGATTTTCTCCTGGGATTTATATAAAGATAATCTTTTGTCTATCTTTAATCTCAGAGAAGGTGGTCTGGCAATTTATGGTGGCGTGATCGGAGCAGTGATCGCAGTTTTTGTGATGGCTGCTGTTAAGAAAAAATCACCATTTCAGATTTTGGATACAATTGCACTGGCGCTTCTGAATGGTCAGATGCTTGGACGTTGGGGGAATTTCTTTAACAGGGAAGCATTTGGAGAATATACGGATTGTCTGTTTGCGATGAGGCTTCCGGTTGATGCAGTAAGGCCGGAAGATATCACAGAACTTATGCGTGAGAATATGCAGAGAATTGATGGAGTCAGTTATATCCAGGTACATCCGACATTTTTGTATGAATCATTATGGTGTGCCGGACTGCTTATTATATTGTTTCTGTATAGGAAACATAAGAAATATGAAGGTGAGCTCTTTCTTATGTACCTGTTTGGTTATGGGGCAGGACGCGTGTGGATCGAGAGGCTTAGAACGGATCAGCTTGTTCTTCCGGGGATCGGATTTCCGGTGTCAGAACTTCTGGCAGGTTGTCTGGTGATTATGACAGGAATTATGCTGATCTATTGCAGAAGACATTGCAGAAAAAGAAACGAGAAGAAAAAAGTGGATCAGTACGAGCCGGTGCCAACAAAGATCAAAGGGAAAAAACCACCGAAGTGGGATGACCGGTTGTTTAAGAATAGATAGAATAATAAGAAAAAAGTATAGTGATTCATAAGTCAGAAGAGTTAATGTTCAACAGAAAGAACTCTTCTGACTTTTTCTATTCCTGCCTGTTTTAGTTAATAATCCCCAATACCAGCACTGATAACTATTCTCAAAACAATACTCTGTACACGAAAATATACAAAAGAGGATATTTATAACTCTAGACTTTTGTGACTTTTGGAGATATAATGAAACTACATGTGAATTAATTATACTTAACTCAGTGTAAAACCTATGTAACACCTAAGGAGGAATAAAAATGGCAAGAAAAATGAAGACCATGGACGGTAATCAGGCAGCAGCTCACGTTTCTTATGCATATACAGAAGTAGCAGCTATTTACCCGATTACGCCTTCATCCGTTATGCCGGAGCATATCGATGAGTGGGCTACTGAAGGAAGAGAGAACATTTTCGGACAGACTGTACAGGTTACAGAGATGCAGTCCGAGGCCGGAGCAGCAGGTGCTGTTCACGGATCATTAGCAGCAGGTGCTCTTACAACAACATTTACTGCTTCTCAGGGACTCCTTCTTATGATTCCTAACTTATATAAGGTTGCTGGTGAGCAGCTTCCGGGAGTATTCAACGTATCTGCCCGTGCACTTGCAAGCCACGCACTGTCAATTTTTGGAGATCATTCTGACGTTTATGCATGTCGTCAGACAGGAGCAGCTATGCTCTGTGAATCCAGCGTACAGGAAGTAATGGACCTTACTCCGGTTGCTCATTGTGCAGCACTTGAAGGAAAGATTCCATTCATCAACTTCTTTGATGGATTCAGAACATCACACGAGATTCAGAAAATCGAGACATGGGATTATGAAGATCTGAAAGACATGGTAAGCATGGAAGCAATCGACGAGTTCCGCGCACATGCACTTAACCCGAACCACCCATGCCAGAGAGGTTCAGCTCAGAACCCGGATATCTTCTTCCAGGCAAGAGAAGCATGTAACCCGTACTACGATGCTCTTCCGGCAATCGTACAGGAGTACATGGACAAAGTAAACGAGAAAATCGGAACCGATTACAAACTGTTCAACTATTATGGAGCAGCAGACGCTGAGCACGTAATCATCGCTATGGGTTCTGTCTGCGATACCATCGAGGAGACCATCGATTACCTCGTAGCAGCAGGCAAGAAAGTCGGCGTTGTAAAGGTACGTCTGTACCGTCCGTTCTCCGCAGAAGCACTCATCAATGCAATTCCGGAGACTGTAAAACAGATTTCCGTTCTGGACAGAACAAAAGAGCCGGGATCTCTTGGCGAGCCTCTGTACCTGGACGTAGTAGCAGCATTAAAAGGCAGCAGATTCGAGAGCACACCGGTATTCACAGGTCGTTACGGACTTGGTTCCAAGGACACCACACCGGCTCAGATCGTTGCTGTATATGAAAATACAGAGAAACAGAGATTTACCATTGGTATCGTAGACGATGTTACCAATCTGTCTCTGCCGGTTGGCGCTCCTCTGGTAACAACTCCGGAAGGAACCATCAACTGCAAATTCTGGGGACTTGGCGCAGACGGTACCGTAGGTGCAAACAAGAACTCCATCAAGATCATCGGTGACAACACAGACATGTACGCTCAGGCTTACTTCGATTATGACTCCAAGAAGTCCGGCGGTGTAACGATGTCTCACCTGCGTTTCGGAAAGAAACCGATCAAATCCACATACCTGATCCACAAAGCAAACTTTGTTGCATGTCATAATCCTTCCTATGTGAACAAATATCACATGGTAGAGGAGCTGGTAGACGGAGGAACCTTCCTTCTGAACTGTCCATGGGATGAAGCAGGACTGGAAGAGCATCTGCCAGGTCAGGTAAAAGCATTCATCGCAAACCATAACATCAAATTCTATGTGATCGACGGCGTTAAGATCGGTATCGAGACCGGCATGGGACCGACCCGTATCAACACCATTCTTCAGTCTGCATTCTTCAAGCTTGCGAAGATCATTCCGGAAGAAAAAGCCATCGAACTCATGAAAGCAGCAGCAAAAGCTACCTATGGCCGTAAAGGTGATGATGTCGTAGCAAAGAACTGGGCAGCAATCGATGAGGGTGCAAAACAGATCAAAGAAGTTGCAGTTCCGGAAAGCTGGAAAAATGCAGCAGACGAAGGTCTGACCACAACTCATGCAGAGAGCGGCCGCGCTGACGCTGTTAAATTCGTAAATACCATCCAGGCAAAAGTAACTTCCCAGGAAGGAAACAACCTGCCTGTATCCGCATTTGCAGACTACGTAGACGGAACAACTCCGTCCGGCACATCCGCATACGAGAAACGTGGTATCGCAGTCAATGTACCGGTTTGGAATCCGGACAACTGTATCCAGTGTAACTTCTGTTCTTATGTGTGC
>OHTK01000792.1_pt1 | contig 12564 bp, 8 predicted proteins | sample 1578931 | NCBI WGS metagenome assembly OHTK01 (sample SAMEA3879553, study PRJEB24766) | human gut metagenome | biome: human-associated habitat; feature: feces | place: USA | collected 1985/1987 | reverse complement strand
GAAGAACGGGAGCGACTGGTGGATGTCTATATGGCGAAGTTCAAGGAGATATTCGGCACGTACCCGAAATCGGTCGGCTCTTGGTTTATCGACGCGCATACCTTGGGCTATATGTACGATAAATATAAGATCGTGGCGTCGTGCAACTGCAAGGATCAAGTGGGGACGGATGGTTATACCCTATGGGGTGGTTACTGGAACCAAGCCTATTACCCGAGCCGGGTAAACGCCTATATGCCGGCGCAGACCGAGGAGGGGCAAATCCCCGTTCCTATTTTCCGTATGCTGGGCAGTGATCCTATTTATCAGTATGATGATGGTCTGGGACAAGAGCGTCAAGGGGTGATCTCTTTGGAACCCGTGTATGAGAAGGCGGGCATGGATCGCCGCTGGGTGGATTATTTCTTGGAATCGATCGTGGATCAGCCTTGTCTGGCCTTCAATTACGCGCAAGCGGGACAGGAGAACTCTTTCACGTGGAGTAATATGAGCAAGGGACTGGAGATGCAGATCCCTATCTTGGACTCCTTGAGGAAGGAAAATAAGATCCGGGTGGAGACGCTGGGCGAATCCGGTGCGTGGTTCAAGGATTGCTTCAAGGTTACGCCGGCGACGGCTGTCACTACGTTGACGGATGTCCGTGGAGAAGGCAATAAGACGGTCTGGTTTAACAGCCGTTATTATCGGGCGAACTTATTGTGGGAGAAGGGAACGTTCCGCTTTAGGGATATCCATCTTTTCGACGAGAGCTATAAGTCTGCTTATCTGGAAAAGCCCGGAGACGGGAACCAGTTCCTATTCTATACCTTGCCCGTCGTGGACGGATTCATGTGGAGCGAGGGACTCGATCGTGCCGGGCTTCGGATCGTCCGATTAGACAAGGATGGAGATAAGGAGGAACTTACCTTGGATCATCCGGTGGTGACGGAGATAGGCAAGGATACCTTGGTAGTTTCCGCCGAAGACTTAAAAGGCCATGCTTTCAAGATCACCTTCTATGAGACCCGCTTCGAGGTAGCCGCTCTGTCAAAGGAGGCGGATTTCTCATGGGCTTTAGAGCTAAAGGCTGCGGCAGGGAAGGAGCTACCTTTCACCGTTATAGAGGATAAGGCGGTCAACGCTAGCTTCGATGGTTTTAACTACGTGATCACTTGCGAAAAAGGCCATATAAGGAAACCTGAATCTGGTTCGGATTATGTCTTTAGGATATTTCCGTCGGATCAGGAAATAGTAATAGATTGTACAAATATGAGATTAAATTGTACACATGAGAAATAATGATATGAATATATTAGCTTGGAGAAAATGGGCGATCGTATGGATGGTCGCTGTGCTCAGTGGTTTTCAATTAAGGGCGGCAGATCCTGTGGTCGCCCCGGTGAATATGGAACCGCTGACGATAGAAGGAAATCGTTTTGTCACCTTATGTATCATGATACGTACGACGCCTTGGGAGGTCTCCCGGGATGTCAAGTTGCATCCCCGGGATGAGGTGGATTGGCATACGCTTGAGGGAGTACGTGCCTTGCGGGAGGCTTTCGCCACAAATAACCCGAACGGTCGCCTTACATGGGGATTCACGATGAACGCCTTGGAGGACGGACGGAAGAATTACCGGGAGATTCGTGATTACGTAGTGGAGTGCCAAAAGAAATATGGGGATGAGGTTACTTATTTCCCCGGTTATTTTCCGGCGATGTATCTACCCCGTGAGCGGGTAAACCGTGAGATGTCGGAGGCGATAGAGATCATTTCTAAAATGGTAGGAAATGGTTATCGTCCGCAGTCAATTATGGGAGGTTTCTTATCGGCCGATAATTTGAGATATTTGGCGGAGAAAGAGAACATCCATGTGGCGCACGCCGTGATCTGGAGCCAGCATAATATAGACGGTGGTGGTGCTGACGGTTCTCCTTCTTATCCTTTCTATCCCTCGACGGAACACTTCTGCAAGCCGGCGCAGGGAAAAAGCGATTTCATCGATTGCGTGAATCTGGATGGCTGGACGATGGACTTTATCTGTGCCCGCCGTAGCGGACAGACCGGACATGGTATCGATGGATACAACAGTCGTAGAGGTGTCGGTCCGATCGAGACGTACAAAGGTTGGGGGCTTGACTTGGGGCATCGTGAGGTGATGCACACGGAAGCGATTCACTTTGATAAAGGTCTTGAGTTGAATGGCTTTGGCTGGGTCGCCAATATCTGGGAGGCGCAGATGGTACATGAGTTCGGGAAGGATCTCATCTGTGATGCCATGAAGATGTGGGTAACGGGTACCAAGGAACGCTGGCCGGATACTCATTTCGTTACGTTCGGAGAATTTGGCGAACTTTGGAGAAAACAATATAAATCGAACGACGACTGGAACTATCGCTTCGTAGAACGAGGCTCTGGTTTGGGAGACTCTTATAATAATTTGGAGATAAAATGGTTTATGAATAAGGAATTCCGCTTGGCCTTATTACGTGATTGGCATGCGAAAAATTCCCCGGCTTACGTCATCGACTTTACCCGTTATGATTTGCCGGCTCATGAACCTGCCGATCCCAGCCCGGAGAAACCGGCTAAGGATTGGAGCTTGATCAACAAAATTAACCAAAAAGGTCTCCGGCCGCAAGATAAGCCAGTCTTGATCGATAAGTTGGAGAAAGAAGATCAAGATTTGATCCGGAAATATTATCCAGAATTATTTAAATAGTTGGTTTATGAAAAAGATTACCGTTGTTAGTTTAGCTCTTTGCTCCTTTCTTTTTGGGGGAGATCTCTTCTCCGTAAAGGCGCAAATCCTAGAGAAGTTCACATTGCCTACCCCATGGACAGAGGAGGCATTGAAGGCTGAGATTCCTTTACCGGAATATCCGCGTCCGCAGATGGTGCGTTCGGAATGGTTGAATCTGAATGGTATATGGGATTATATGGGAGGAAAAGACCTGCTTGATCCTGTTACGGCAACCACCCCTCCAGTCTTTCCCGCGAAAGTAGAAAAGATACGTGTGCCGTATCCTCCTGAATCGGAATTATCCGGTATAGCTCGTGGGGGTGATACTTGCCTGTGGTATAGGCGTAGCTTCTCTGTTCCTCAAGCATGGAAGGGCAGGAATGTATTGTTGAATTTTGGGGCTGTAGATCGGATCTCGTCCGTGTTTGTCAACGGTAAGAAGGTGGGTACCCATACGGGAGGGTACGATGCTTTTAGTTTAAATATTACTGATTATTTGAAATCCGGTGAAAATGTCCTTGTGGTAGGTGCTTATGATCCTAACGACGGCCGGGCCGCTTCGGGCAAGAACGGCTCACGTGGAGATTATATTTTTACCTCCGGTATCTGGCAAACCGTTTGGCTTGAACCGGTAGAGAAACAATATATTTCTCAGATTAAGCTTGTTCCCGATTTAAAAAATAATCGGTTGGAAGTAATTGCTTATACGGAGGATAAGGAGTTAAAGGTAACGGCTATCGCGGATAATGGTACTTCAGAGGTGGCAAGAACCGAAGGAAATTCCAATATGAGTTTTTACTTGCCTATCCGGGAGCCCCGTCTATGGAGCCCGGATGATCCTTTCTTGTATGGTTTGAAATTACAGTTGAAAGATCGAAAGGGCAAGATAATCGATGAGGTATCCTCTTATTTTGGTATGCGCTCTGTTAGTATGGGAAAGGTAGATGGTGTGCTTCGGCCTTTATTGAACGGGGAGTTTGTTTTCCATATCGGTCTTTTAGATCAAGGTTATTGGCCCGATGGCGCATTTACCGCTCCTACCGACAAGGCTTTGTTATATGATATAGAACTGGCGAAACGTGCGGGTTTTAATGTAATACGCAAGCATATCAAAGTAGAGCCTCAACGTTGGTATTATCATTGTGATAGGCTTGGCTTGATGGTTTGGCAAGATATGCCGAATCTTTGGGAGCCTGATGGTGAGGATTCCGTGGCGGTTCGTAAACAGTTCCGTGACGAATTGAAAGTGATGATCGACCAACACGTCAGCTCGCCTTCTATTGTGATGTGGGTTCCGTTTAATGAGAATTGGGGAGCCTTTGAAGCAACAGACATCACAGCTTGGGTGAAAAAGTACGATCCGAATCGTTGGGTAAACGGTATGTCGGGATATAATTACGCTCCGGGCTATCGTAATGCTTATGGAGATCCCGGAAATGGAGATTTCGTGGATATGCATCATTATGGCAAGATCGAGCCTAAGGCGATCCCCCGTCCCGATGATAAACGTGCCGCATCTCTTGGCGAATTCGGAGGAAAAGGTCTATTTGTGCGTGGGCATATGTGGCCTGTACGCAATGACGCTTATGAGATGATGTTGAATAGAGAAATCTTGACTGATACCTATGTATTAATGCTTACCGAGCTAGAGCAGATGATAAACTATTTCGGACTAAGCACGGCCATCTATACGCAGACTACAGATGTGGAACATGAGATAAACGGCTTGGTCACTTATGACCGAAAGGTGGAAAAGATGGATCTGGAGAAAGTTAAGTACATCAATCAGGAAGTTATAAGATGTACAAGAAAAAAGTAGCATATCCTCTAAAATGTTGATAATTAAAGAATACGGGATTCATTGGTGAGTTCCGTATTTTTTTATTTTGTAAGTAAAGAGCTAATATTTTTCCCTTTTGTCTTAAAATATTTGAGCTGGTGATAATTGCAAATGAATATGAAAAAACTTAGAGCATAGATTGTACGGAACCGCAGGTCATTACTGAGAAGGTGGTGGAGTTCGAGGAGATTCTGTTGATAAATAATGTTGTGCTATTCAAAATTAACCAAACGAAAGTAGATACTTATCAAGGTTATTTATTTTATTTATTAAATTTTTGAGATAAAGATAAATATGTAATCTGTAAAAATTAAGGGACGTATCCATGTGGATACGTCCCTGATAAAATTTGGTTGTTACATATTGACTGTCCCTCGTACTAAGATCATGATGTTATTCTACCTTCGGGGTTTGGCTGAAGATATCATGAATACGCTTCATGTCGAATTTTGGCGTACGGTCATAATAATAGATACCGTTTTGCTCTTGTTCCACATCAGTCAACTGTGTATAGCAATATCCCCAGATATCCTTCGAAAGAGATAGGACAGCGTTAACTTGCCCCTCCAAACGTTTGTAAAACTCTTCTAAAGAATGGGGGGGCTCTCCATATCCCCAAGATGTATTTTGGGCACTTTCCATCTGTTGTGACGGGTTCCATTTTATACCGCCAAACTCATCAACTAAATAAGGCATATCTTTTTTATATTCCGGGAATTGGTATTGGTCTGTATATTTCAGGCCGTTGAAACCGATATTTTTCGGCATCAATTGTATTTCCCATTTTGGGGTGACAAATAGTTTACCGTCATTATACAGTTGCTTTTTCAATTCTTCCGGATTTTGCTCGTAATTGTGGATTGTCCAGATATCGGTAGCGATGTGTACACCACCGCTGGTACGCGTCGGGTCTATCATTTTCGTTAGGTTATACAGGTCGTGCATCAGGCGCGGATATTGTATGCGATCAGGCCAGAACTCCTCGTTTGTAGGTGTCCAGATAAGAAGGGAAGGATGGTTACGGTCACGTTCTACGATTTCGCTCCATTCGGTAATGAAATTACGAGCCGTTTCCGTATCGTTACAATCCATCCCCCAGCTGGAAGCTTCCCCCCAAGTCAGATAACCCATCTTATCCGCCCAATAATAGAAACGTTCCTCGAATACTTTCTGATGGAGGCGGGCACCATTAAAGCCGGCCGCCATGGAGAGTTCGATGTCATGCTTTAACGCCTCGTCGCTAGGAGCCGTCCAAATTCCATCGGGATAGAATCCTTGATCAAGTACCAAGCGTTGGTAATAAGGTTTGTTGTTCAGATAAATCTTATTGCCTTCGATATGTACCTTACGCATACCTGTATAGCTTCTTACCTCATCTACTACCTTCCCGTTCTTATCTATTACTTTGTATTCCAAGTCGTACAGAAAAGGGTTTTCCGGACTCCATGTTTTCATTTTCTTGATGGGTAGAATAGCAGAAGATAAGGAGCTTGCCGTAATGGTTTGGCTGGCTACTATTTTACCGTTGTCTTTTACGGTTACTTGCAATTTACCTCCTAGTTCTTTATAGAAACGAGGACGCACAACCAATTGTTGTTGGTCTATATCTGTCAGCAACTGCACGGATTGCAATCCTTCCGGATGGACAGCCTCCATCCAAACCGTTTGCCAAATACCTGTGGTCCGGGTATAATTACAGGCGTAGGATTCAAATTGTAGGTTTTGTTTTCCTGCCGGTTGTTTTGCGCTTCGTAGGTCACTTTCTACATATACGACTAGGCTATGTGTCTTTCCTGGTGTTACCAAGGAGGTGATATCTACTGCGAAAGAAGAGGTTCCGCCAAAATGGCGATTGGCTAAGACTCCATCAATGTATATTTCCGATTTATAATAAACAGCTCCAAAGTTAAGTCTTATATTCTTTCCATTCCATTCTTGTGGGATCGTGATAGGACGCTGATACCAGAAATGTTGAATGAAATCCGTGTATTTTACGCCGGATAACTTACTTTCCGGGCAGAAAGGCACTGTGATCTTTTGGTCAAAACCGTTCGATTTATAGAACTCCCGTTCCATTCCGGTACCTCCGAAATCGAATGAGCAAGTCCATTCTCCGTTCAAATTTACCCAATCCATGCGTTCAAATTGTGGACGGGGATATTCGGGACGTGGGATAGACCATAAAGCGGTGATGCACCAAAACAGTAAGAATGTAGTAATGTTCAATTTTTGTTTCATAATGTATAATTGTATTATAATAAATGCAAAAATAAAAATTTGAATACTATTAGACAAATTCTTGAAAGACTATGAAGGGTAACCGCATTAAAATGTCACTTTTAGTTTTTTTGTCGCAGGAGATATACTTATTTTGTCACAGGAGATAGCTTACTTTGCCAATGAAGTATATCTTCTCTACCCAAGTAAGTAGTACTTCATTTGATTTAAAATCTATATATTGGGGCATCTTGAAGGAATTGATTTATTTTATTATTATGTGTAAAAAGGAGATTAAATGAGAAAAATTGTTGTTGCTTCCGATTCATTTAAAGGCTCAGTATCTTCTATTGAAGTGGCTGAATGTGCCGAGTTGGCGATCCATAAGGTTTTTCCGGATTGCGAGGTCGTGAAAATCCCGGTTGGGGATGGGGGAGAAGGTACCGTGGAGACTTTGATTACGGCGATGGGTGGAGAAGTCGTATCTTGTGTCGTACATGATCCGTTGATGAGGCCGGTCGAGGCTACTTATGGGATACTGGGGGATAATCGTACGGCGGTTATCGAGATGGCGACAGCGAGTGGCCTTACGTTAGTGCCTGTGTCGGAGCGTAATCCCTTGAGAACAACGACATATGGAACCGGAGAGTTGATAAAAGACGCTATGGAGCGTGGCTGCCGGAATTTCTTAATAGGAATAGGGGGAAGCGCGACAAATGACGGAGGAACCGGTATGTTGCAGGCCTTGGGTTTTCGTTTTCTTGATAGAGACGGGAATGAGCTGGAATTGGGTGGGCAGATCCTTAATCGGATTTATGAGATCGATTGTTCAAGGGCATTATCGCAATTGCGGGAAACTTCATTTACCATAGCCTGCGATGTGAATAACCCTTTTTATGGTGAGAAAGGGGCGGCGTATGTCTTTGCCCGCCAAAAGGGAGCGGATGACGCTATGGTCCGTTTGCTGGATGAGGGCTTGCGAAATTTTGCGGAAGTCATAAAAAGAACGGGACGAATAAAGATAGACGACATTCCGGGTGCGGGAGCCGCAGGTGGTTTAGGTGGAGGATTTGTCGCTTTCCTAAAGGCTGAACTTAAACCCGGTATCCGGATGGTTCTGGATGCCTTGCGTTTTGATGAATGTATACGGGGGGCGGATCTAATTATTACGGGAGAAGGTAAACTGGATAAACAGACTTGCATGGGAAAGACCCCATTCGGAGTGTTGCAGGCAGGTGTGAGACAGGATATCCCGGTTATCGTAATAGGTGGTTCCGTAGAGGAGGTAGAGGCACTTAATAAATCCGGGTTTCTGGCGGTCTTACCACTTCTTCCTTATCCGGTTTCCTTGGAGCAGGCGATGGATAAGGATTTCACCTGCCGGAATATTGGGCGTGCCTTGGAACAACAATTGCGTGTAATCCAATACTATATGAATCATTAACATAGGGATATTCGTGATAAGGTATATTGTTTTCGTTTTGGAGTTTGGAGGTATTGCGGTGTTTAGTGCCACCATTTACTTTCGCGTTATCAAACTTGAAAAAACGAATAAGAATAAAAATTATTACGGATATGGAAATGAATAAGACACTTGCTTCGTCCGGTGGACGTATTACGGTAATCGACGCTCTGCGTGGCTTCTCCTTGATTGGTATTTGCTTGATTCATGGGATGCAGCATTTTGGCGCTATGGGGACGATGGCTCCCCAAGCCATGTTCCCTTGGGAAGGGACGCTGGATGAGATTTTTCGGTGGTTTATTAATTACTTGGTGTTCGGCAAGTTCTTCATTATATTTTCTTGCCTGTTTGGTTTGAGCTTCTTTATCCAGATGGATCGGGCAGCTCAAAAAGGTGTTGATTTCCGTCCTCGTTTTTTATGGCGATTGGTACTATTGCTGGTGATTGGTTTTGTTCATGGTTTATTAGTCCGTGTAGATATTTTGTTGGTGTATGCGTTGCTTGGTTTTGTATTGGTATTGATGTATAAATGGCCTACTAAATTATTGGTGGGAATCACCCTTTTCCTTTTCTTGGGCGGTGCCTCGCTAATTCCCGTAGCGTATAAGGCTGTAACGGCTCCTGCCGTCGAGCAAGTGGTGGAGAGACCGGCTCTTGAACCTATACTTTCAAGAAATATCATAAAATTGCAAATCATTGATAATCACACACTATCTAAAGCAAAGAGTAAATCTAAATTTAAACCCAAATTGAAAAACACCTCTAAAAAGGTGATATTCCTGACTTGGGACGAATTAAGGCAAACGCCATGAACAAGTTTAACCAACTATAAAAGTTTCAATAAGTTTCATAGATTGCCCGTTATTTAAATTATATTTGTAGCATCAATAGATATTAAAATGGAGAATAACAAAGAACATCATATCGAAAAAACGAACTTTGACGTATTTGTACATGCGGTCGGTTCGGAAATAGAGCAGGCGCAAGTCCGGCTGATTACCGCAGCCAATGCGCAAATGCTGTTCCATTACTGGAAAATGGGCAACTATATCCTCTATTACCAAAACTTATACGGATGGGGTAGCAAAATCATTAAGCAATTGGCAAAAGCCATCCGGTTCAATTATCCCGAAAAGAAAGGCTATTCGGAACGTAACCTTACTTATATGTGCCAATTCGCACGGTCATATCCGCTGAACGTGCTACGAAGTTTCATTGATACGGATGCAAGGCTATCTGTTCCAAGCATACAGAATGTCACGGATGAAGTCTTGAAACTAAACAACGGACAATTTACGCAAGAACTTACTGCGCAAATACAATCCACTGATAGTCAGTTGTTAGAATTTACGCAAGAACCTCTTGCGCAAATTCAGAATGTTGCCAAAACTGTATCTGCCATTTACCGGATAACGATTGAGGATATAGAAAAATTATTTTTGGCATCCCCTGTTGCCAGAATAAATTGGGCAAGCCATGTAATCATGCTCAATAATTCGCTTCCATTAGGTGTAAAATATTGGTACATGAAGCAATCGGTAGAAATGGGCTGGAGCAGCAATGTTCTTAAAATACAAATTGAAACCAACCTATATAACAGACAAATCAGCAACAACAAGGTAAACAATTTCACAGCCACACTTCCGGCACCACAAAGCGACCTTGCCAATTACCTGTTGAAAGACCCGTATATCTTTGACTTGGCAGGAACGAAAGAAAAGGCAGACGAAAGGGACATAGAAGAGCAACTGGTAAAGCACGTTACCCGTTATTTGTTGGAAATGGGCAACGGTTTTGCCTTTGTCGCCCGACAAAAGCATTTTCAAATAGGCAACAGCGATTTCTTTGCCGACCTTATTCTATATTCCATTCCCCTACACGCATACATCGTAGTGGAATTAAAGGCTACCCCATTCAAACCGGAGTATGCAGGACAACTGAACTTCTACATCAATGTGGTGGATGACAAGATGAGGGGAGAGAATGACAACAAGACTATCGGGTTGTTGCTGTGCAAAGGAAAAGACGAAGTTGTAGCACAATACGCCTTGACAGGCTACGACCAGCCGATAGGTATCAGCGATTATCAGTTGAGCAAGGCTATACCTGAGAATTTAAAATCAGTTCTGCCAAGTATAGAAGAAGTAGAGGAAGAACTGACTTCCTTTCTTGATAAAGATAAGAATCCATAAACTAAGTGTACATGGCAGTAGAAATACAGATTATGATTCCCCAATATGGCGAACTCAATCGAATATACAGCGATTTTATAATCAGCCATACTTTCTCTTTTGACAAGCAGAAATTCATCACGGACTTCTATAAGCAATACAATGATACAACAGCTTTTGAAGCCGCTATCCTTGAACTGGTGCTTGACAAACATAAAGAACAATATACTCTGATTCTCAACAGCCTGAGAACCGAGATAGAGAAGAACATACTGATTTACGAAAAACATCCATTGTTTGATGATGAGATAATTTCCCGTGTATGCTACAACTTCGCTGGCAGATATGACACTGATATAGAAGCGCAGTTGAGAGTTACACAAAAATTAAGCAAGCCCTTGAATGAAGCATATAACAGATATGATTCCATTGGCTACAGGGAACATACGGCAGAGGAAGAGAAGCAAGCCGAGAAGGAGTATGAACGCTGCAAGGCTGAATACGACAAGGAAAAGAAGGAATTGGACAAACTCTATGAATTGCAAAAGCAAGACAGGAAAGAGGCTTTTCAATATACGGAAAACCTTTCCGATAATGTTTACCGCCTGAGTATTCTTTTTATGGAAATCTTGAAAAAGTACCTTCCTGATGATGTGAAAGAGAAACGACCGGAGGAATCTGTCGAGCAAAATGCGCAAGAAGAAGTACAGAATACACCGGAGGAACAGCATGAATATTTTGACATGAAGCCGCTTTCGCCCATTCATGGAACCTGTGTCGGGGAACAGTTCGAAGCCATTACCATAGCGGACTTCTATGCCAATATAAACCTGTACCCCTGCAAGAACAAACTAAAAATCAAGGCAAGGGAAAAGATACGGGTGTGTTACCTGATATTCCTGATGAGCGAAAAACTATCCAAGCAATACAGGGATGAATGGCGAGACAAGATATTGAAACTACTGGATATTGACGAGAGCTATTACAGGTCGAAGTACAAAGAACCCGTTTCCGATTTTCCGAGTGACAGCAACCAGAAATTCGCCAAAGAAATGGAAAGCATATTCAGATAATCCGTGATATATCCTGACATTCCACGAATTACCACTTTTACCACTCAAATTAATTTTTGAGTGGTATTTTTATTTTCTGATATTCAATAAGATACAACGAAATTCGGATTATATCATCCCCATCCTTACCACCCGTATCCATATCTAATTTTGCATCGTTCGAGAACAGAAATAACAGCCAGTGCGCAGGGCTGATTGTTAAACGACTAAATAGATTGGATGATGACAAATCTTCAAGAGTTATTATTAAAACCCGTCTGGCAGATGACAGGCGAAGAGTTCATATTCCTAAGCAAGCACGCTTCCAACCAAACGGAAGCGCAACCGCAGCCCGTCACGGACACAGAAAGAAAGTATGTGTACGGAATACTTGGCATTGCCAAACTGTTCGGGTGCAGTCTGCCCACCGCCAACCGTATAAAGAAAAGCGGAAAGATTGACAAAGCCATTACGCAAATAGGACGCAAGATTATCGTGGATGCGGAACTTGCCCTTGAACTGGCCGGAAAGAAAACCGGAGGACGGAAATAACGGGAGGTGTACTTATGGATTATATGAAAGACAACAAGGAAATATCGGCAGAAGAAGCCGTAATCCTTTGGCAAGCCTCACGTTTGAGCCTGTCGAAAAGTTACGAGAAAGCACCTGAAATTCTCAAAGTACATGGTTCCGTCATAGGAACATTGGGGAATTTCAGCGCATCCATCGGCAAAGCCAAGAGCAAAAAAACTTTCAATGTGTCGGCTATCGTAGCCGCCACATTGAAGAACGGTACGGTATTGCGATATGTGGCGGAACTTCCGGAAGACAAACGGAAAATCCTTTATGTGGACACGGAACAGAGCCCTTATCATTGCCTGAAAGTCATGAAACGTATTTTACGGATGGCAGGACTTCCCGATGACAGGGACAATGAGCATCTTGAATTTCTCGCTTTGAGGAAATACACGCCCGAACAGCGTATCAGGATTGTAGAGCAGGCTATCTACAATACGCCTGACATAGCCCTTGTAATCATAGACGGCATCCGTGACATGGTATATGACATCAACAGTCCCGGTGAATCGACACGCATCATA
>OHTK01000783.1_pt1 | contig 12686 bp, 9 predicted proteins | sample 1578931 | NCBI WGS metagenome assembly OHTK01 (sample SAMEA3879553, study PRJEB24766) | human gut metagenome | biome: human-associated habitat; feature: feces | place: USA | collected 1985/1987 | reverse complement strand
CCGATCTTTCGAATGTGCCAAAATGGACACACCCCCATATTTTGTATCATTATACACCACTTTGCACGCGAAAAGATAGCCTTTTTATTAAAAAATGTAAAGTCTGAAAACTCTTTCTGTGCAGGATGTTGGTGCGTCTGGCATTGTATTTCTCCTCTGCTTCGTGTAAAATTTAAAATTAGGATATACAGCGGCAAAAACGTTTTTTGGGCTGTATTCCAGGGAGGAAAAAATGAAAAAAGATAAACGGATTTTGGCCCTTGTTTTGGCGGCGGCCATGATGGGCACCACTGCGCTTCCGGTTTGGGCCCAGACCCCGGAAACGGCGGACAGCAGCGTGGTGGAAGTGGAAGGCACGCTGGAAAACATCATAGCTGCCCGTGAAGCACTGGCTGCGCAGCCGGCAACGCTGGCGGAGGATGACAACAACATTCAGGCGGCGCAGACCATGGTGGAGCGCGTGGCCAATGCCGTAAAGAACCATACGGAAACAGCAGAGAAAGTAAATATCAAAGACCTGAACTTGGATAAAGATCTGGTGCTTTCCACCCTGGCTGACCTGAATGCGCGTGTGGAAGGCGGCGAGGCTATCAGCAAATTGTCCTGCTATTATAGCAGAGATACCGGGCTGGCGGTGGCAATCGGCCTTGAATACTGCACGGCGCAGGATGTTGCCGCCATGCAGGTAAAGCTGGACCAGCTGGTGGACCAGGCCAACACCCTGTGCCAGACGGATCTGGAAAAGGTGTTCTATGTGCATGAATGGCTGGTGCAGAACATTGCCTATGACCGGGAACACCTTAGTGATGATGTGCAGGACGACCACAACCTGCGCGGCGCCCTGCTGGAAGGGACTGCCGTCTGTGACGGTTACGCCAAAACGTATGCCCTTACCCTGCGCAAGCTGGGTATCACTGGTGTGCTGGTAACCAGTAAAGATATCGGCCATGCGTGGAACATGGTCGAGCTGGACGGGAACTGGTACCAGGTGGACTGTACCTGGGATGACCCGGTGGACGGTTCGGATCAGCTGGGATATTGCATGCATAAACACCTGCTGTGTACCACAGAGGAGATGAACACCAACCATAACGATGACGGCGATGACAGCGTTGCCTTTGACCTGGAAAACCTTGGCACGCAGAACATCGTGAACCTGGCCACGGACGATACCTATGAAAATACCTGGTGGAAAGACAAAAAGAGTGCAATCTTCCCGTGCGGGGGCGACTGGTACTATGCGTCCGGCGAACGCCTTTTCTGGCGTGATGACCTGGGCAACTGTGATTCCAACCTGGCGCTTGAAGGTGATTCGGGTGTGGTTGCCGGCAGTATTGCGCTGGACGGAACGCTGCTGGTCGCCACGGACAAACAAGCGTGCGAGCAGAGCAGCTGGATCAAACAATATGAACTGGATCCGGCCAGCCATGAAGTGACCGAGAAAAAGAAGGAAAGTCTCCAAAGCATCGGCATTGCGGCCCAGTGGGATGGCATTTATTATGCCGTAAGCCAGCAGGAATACCACCAGGATGTGCGCCAGTATATCAAGACAAGGGATATCCCAGTCCCCACCGCACCCCCTGCCAGCGGCTATACCGGTTGGAAAACCGTGAACGGCAAGGACTACTGGTACGAAAACGGCATAAAGCAGGGCACCACTGGCCGCGGCAAGGAAATTTATGACCCCGATTCCGACGCCTGGTACTGGCTGGACGCCAACCGGGGCGGCGCAAAAGCCGTCAGCAAGGATGTTTACCAGGAATCCAACGGCGGCAAATGGGTGCGCTATGATGCCAACGGCCATATGATCAAAGGGTGGGATACCAACGATGACGGCACCTATTACTTTGACCAGGTGTACGGCACCATGGCCAAAGGCATTGTGACGATCGACGGCAATCTGTACCTTTTTGATGTTGATACCGGCGTGATGCAGGCCAGCATTACAGCCAGCGAGGAAGCCATGGCAGACCGCGTGATCGAGCTGGTCAACCAGGAGCGCACCTCCCGCGGGCTGCAGCCCCTGCTCAAGCACGATGGCCTGATGGTTGCCGCAGCAGCCCGCGCCAGGGAGCTTTCCCAGCGATACAGCCACACCCGCCCCGACGGTTCTGAATGCTTTACCATTTTGTGGCACCTGGGCATTGACTATGGCTATGCCGGCGAAAACATTGCCATGGGCCAGAGAACCCCGGAGATCGTGATGAACGACTGGATGAACAGCTCCGGCCACCGCGCCAACATCCTGAGCGAAAACTTTGACTGCATCGGCGTTGGCTACACCATGGTGGACGGCCACCCCTACTGGGTGCAGCTGTTTACCGGTGACTTTGACTGGTAAGCAGTTTGTAAACAAATTTAAAACACAGCCCCGCAGCCGTTGCATTTTTCCGGCTGCGGGGCTATACTGTTCTCATATACTTAACATATGCCAACTATTTACATATAATAACAGAAAGGAGAACCTTTATGGAGGGACATATTGGTGACCAGCGCAGCAAAGCCGTGATGCGCTATCTTGACCGGCTGAAAAAGTCTGTGCGCCGCGGGGCGTCTTTAAGCCTTGCCAACGCCCCCAAGCTGCATCTTGGCATTCTGGAAGGGCTGAACCACGCCATTGAGGTGCGCGGCCAGGATGGTGCCGTGTATGTTTCGGACCTGGCGGAGATTTTCAAGCAGCCGCTGCCGGCGATTTCCCGCGGACTGCGCACACTGGAGCAGGATGGCCTGGCCCAGCGCCAGACCGATCCCAATGACCGCCGCCGCACTCTGGTGCGCATCACCCCAAAAGGGGAGGAATCCCGCCTGATCTGCGAAAGCCGTCTGAATGATTACATCACCGGCATTATGGATGACCTGGGCGAAGAATTTTGCCAGCAGTTTGCAAAGGATGCCGAAACCCTGCTGCAGGCCATTGAGCGCCAGAACGAAAAGCTGCTGGCCGAAAAGGAGAAGATGCCATGACAAAAATTTTCAAACATCTGGCCAAACACTGGGCGGCCTGCCTTGTTATTATTGCCCTGCTGTTGGTGCAGGCATACGGCGATTTGACCCTGCCGGACTACACCAGCAAAATTGTGGATACCGGCATCCAACAGTCCGGCATTGCGGACGCTGTGCCAGAAGTAGTGCGGGATTCCACCCTGCAGGTGCTGGAGCTGCTGATGACGGACGCGGACGCCGCCGCGGTGGAAGCCGCTTACACCCAGCCGGGCGGCACCGACAACGCACTCTCCTCCGCTACCAGCTTACAGAAAAAGCTCGCATCCCCCTATACGGTCCGCCTGCTGCGGGCCGATGCGGACCGGGATACGCTGGCGGAGGTATTTTCCACCCCGGATATTGTGCTCTATCTGGCTTCCGCTCAGGCAGCCGGGGAGGGCAACGCCCCGGATGCCGCCGCGCTGGATACCGTTACCGCCCAGTTTGCGGCCATGACCCAGATGCCCGGTTTCAGCCGGGATGCCGTACAGGCCCAGCTGGCCGCAGCCATGGGTCAGGCCGGCGAAAGTGAGCTGAGCGGGCTTTCAGCCCAGGCAGTGCTGCTGGTGGGGCTGGAATATCAGGCCCTTGGCATCAGCGATGCGGTACAGATGAACTACCTGATGCAGACCGGCGGCCGGATGCTGGGGCTGACCCTGTTGATGGTTGCCGCCGCGGTTCTGGTGGGGCTGCTTGCTTCCCGCGTGGCGGCTGCCATTGCGCGGGATCTGCGCCGCGGTGTGTTCCGCCGGGTGGTCAGCTTTTCTGCCTCTGAAACGGACAAGTTTTCCACCGCATCCCTCATCACCCGCACCACCAACGATGTACAGCAGATCCAGATGACCTGCGTAATTTTGCTGCGCATGGTGGCGTATGCCCCCATCCTTGGCATTGGCGGCATCATCCATGTGGCGCAGGCGGGTTCCAGCCTGACCTGGATCATTGTGCTGGCCGTCGCTTTGCTGCTGGCGCTGATTACGGTATTGATGCAGTTTGCCATGCCCAAGTTCAGGATCATGCAAAAGCTGGTGGACCGGCTGAACCTGGTATCCCGCGAGATTTTGACCGGCATTATGCCCATCCGCGCATTCAGCCGCGAACAGCACGAGGAAGCACGCTTTGACGCCGCCAACACCGACCTGATGCGCACCCAGCTGTTCACCAACCGGGTAATGGCCGCCATGATGCCCTTTATGACCCTGATTATGAACGGCACTTCCCTGCTGATCGTCTGGTTCGGCGGCAAACAGATTGATGCCGGCACCATGCAGGTGGGCAGCATGATCGCCTTTATCACCTACACGATGCAGATCGTGATGTCCTTCCTGATGCTGACGATGGTTGCCGTGATGCTGCCCCGTGCCGGCGTTGCCGCGGACCGCATTGACGAAGTGCTGACCACCGAGCCGGCCATCCATGACCCGGTGCCGGAAGCCATCCCCGCTGACCTCAATCAGCACCACTGGAACGGCGAAGTCGCATTCCATCATGTCAACTTTACCTACCCCGGCTCCAGCGAGGACGCCCTGCACGATATTGATTTTGTCGCCAAACCCGGCCAGACCACGGCCATTATCGGCTCCACCGGCTGCGGCAAAACCAGTTTGCTGCATTTGATCACCCGTTTTTATGATGTGACCGGCGGCAGCGTGACGGTAGACGGCGTGGATGTGCGCCAGATGCCACAGAGCACCCTGCGCGGCCTTTTGGGTTATGTGCCGCAAAAGGGCGTACTGTTCAGCGGCACGATTGATTCCAACCTGAAATTCGGCGGCGAGAATATCACCGATGCCGATGTGCGCACCGCCGCCCGCATTGCCCAGGCGGAAGAGTTCATCTCCGCCAAGCCGGAGGGGTACGAAAGCCCCATTGCCCAGGGCGGCACCAACGTTTCCGGCGGGCAGAAGCAGCGGCTTTCCATCGCCCGCGCCATTGCCAAACACCCGAAGATCTACCTGTTTGATGACAGCTTCTCCGCGCTGGACTACAAGACTGATGTTGCCCTGCGCCGCGCGCTGAAAGCCGAAACCGGCGACGCCACCGTGATTATTGTGGCACAGCGCATTTCCACTGTGCTGCACGCCAACCAGATTTTGGTTCTGGAAGATGGCCGCATTGTGGGCAAGGGCACCCACGCCCAGCTGATGGAAAGCTGCCCGGCTTACCAGGAAATTGCCCGCAGCCAGCTGAGCAACAAAGAGCTGGACCTGAAAGGAGGGGAAGCCTGATGCCGCATCCCGGACGAATGACGACCCAAAAGGCAAAAGACTTTAAGGGCACCATGCGCAGCCTGCTGGCAGAGCTGGGGCACTACAAGTTCCGCCTGATTGCCGTGATTGTTTTTGCCGTTCTTTCCACGATTTTTAATATTGCAGGCCCCAAGGTGCTGGCCAAAGCCACCACTGCCCTGGCCACCGGCTGGGTGGCCAAGCTGCGGGGCACCGGCAGCATTGACTTTGGCTATATCGGCAAAATCCTGCTGATCCTGCTGGTCATGTATCTGGTTTCCGCTGCGTTCAGTTTCTGCCAGAGCTGGATCATGAGCGGGCTTTCGCAGAAGATGTGTTATGACTTCCGCCGCCAGATCAGCGAAAAGATCAACCGCCTGCCCCTTGCCTATTTTGAAAAGCGCACCGTGGGCGAGGTACTTTCCCGCATTACCAACGATGTGGACACCCTGGGCCAGAGCCTGAACCAGAGCATTACCCAGCTGATCACCAGCATTACCACCATGATCGGCGTGCTCATCATGATGCTGACCATCAGCCCCACGATGACGCTGATTGCCATTTTGATCCTGCCGGTCTCGATGGCGCTGGTGTTGTTGGTGGTCAGGTTCAGCCAGAAATATTTCCGCGCCCAGCAAAAAGTTCTGGGCTCCGTGAACGGCCAGGTGGAGGAAGTATATTCCGGCCACAATGTGGTCAAAGCGTTCAACCGCGAAGATGCCGTTCTGAATGATTTTGACGAAGCCAACAACCGCCTGTTTGAATCCGCCTGGAAAAGCCAGTTTCTTTCCGGCCTGATGCAGCCCATCATGACCTTTGTGGGCAACCTGGGCTATGTAGCAGTGGCCGTTTCCGGCAGCATTTTTGCCGCGCGCGGCATCATCACCATTGGTGACATCCAGGCGTTCATCCAGTATGTGCGCAACTTCACCCAGCCCATCCAGCAGCTGGCCCAGGTCAGCAACATGCTGCAAAGTATGGCGGCGGCTTCGGAGCGCGTGTTTGAATTTTTGGGTGAGCCGGAAGAAGAACAGAACGCTGACCCCGCCCGCCGGGCAGACCCCGCCTGCATTGACGGCCAGGTCACCTTTGACCATGTCAAGTTTGGCTACACGCCGGAAAAGACTGTTATCCGGGATTTCAGCTGCGATGTAAAACCCGGCCAGAAAGTTGCCATTGTCGGCCCCACCGGCGCAGGCAAAACCACCATGGTCAAGCTGCTGATGCGCTTTTACGATGTCAACTCCGGCGCCATTACGCTGGACGGCCACAACGTAAAGGACTTTGACCGCAGCGCCCTGCGCGAAGGCTTTGGCATGGTATTGCAGGATACCTGGCTGTTCCAGGGCACCATTATGGAAAACATCCGCTATGGCCGCCTGGATGCCACCGATGAGGAAGTCATCGCCGCCGCCAAGGCCGCCTGTGCCGACCACTTTATCCGCACGCTGCCCGGCGGCTACCAGATGGAGTTGAACGAGGATGCTTCCAACGTGAGCCAGGGCCAGAAACAGCTGCTGACGATTGCACGCGCAATCCTTGCTGACAACAAGATTCTGATCCTCGACGAGGCAACCTCATCCGTCGACACAAGAACCGAAATCGAGATCCAGAAAGCCATGGATAACCTGATGAAGGGCAGAACAAGCTTCGTCATCGCCCACCGGCTGTCTACGATTCGCGATGCGGATCTGATTCTTGTCATGAAGGACGGAGATATCATCGAGCAGGGCAACCATGAAGAGCTGCTTGCGAAGAATGGGTTCTATGCAAACCTTTACAATTCGCAATTTGAGGATGTCGTGGCGTAACATACAGCAATTCTATTTAAGAAGAAAGAGATTCCTGAAAACGGGAGTCTCTTTTTTGGGGAACAATTATGTAAAGAAAAATTTCATGAGTTTTCACCAAATTTTGCCGGAGATTTTTGGAATGCAGCCAGGTGTATTTCATGGTATGATAGTAGCAATATTTTCAAAAGAGAGGTATTGAATGGCAAAACTTGAAATTGTAAAGGACAGCGAGGGGAATAAGATCGTACTGATTCCAGAAATTCTATTTTTTAATAAACAGAACATTGAATGGGAATTAGTGGAACAATATTTGGAAAAGTATGTGGGAGAAATTGTGGAAATAGCCGAAACAAGAGAAGTCGTTTATATTGGGAAAAAATTTCCAGATGAATATAGCGGCTCTTTGTATACAAGAAAATCCAAAGGTGCCAGAGCCAAAGCAAAAGCTAATGCGGCACAGGGGATAATGGAAATGATTGAGATTGCAGCACAAAAGGTATTCTGTGAGAATCGAAAAGAAAAACATTCACAGGATGCACAGAAAGGCCGGTATTATTATCATACAAGATTTGCATTACCATTGTATAACAATAAAAATAAAACGGAAGAATATAACGTTTATACAGCATGTCTGGTAATTAACTGCGCATCGAATGGAAAATTGTACTTATATGATATTGTAGATATAAAAAAAGAAGCGAGTAACCCACTCAAGACTGAAAACAGCCAAGTGGTACAAAACCGCTTCTTTTAGTATAATATCATTTAGAATGAAATAAGTCAACTCAAAATATTGAGCTGTTCTTGGAATCATAATTCGAGAAAGAATCCATACATTTCAGCATCTGCATCAGTCAAAATGATTCGGGTGCTGTTTTACGTTGCGGCTTATCCCAAATACTGCGGGTTATCCCAGATTGCTTGAGGTAAAAGAAAAAATTTGGTATGCTGTTGAGAAGTAGAATCTTCGATAAGAAGAGTATGGGGGAAAATAATGAATTTAATTTTATGCGATGATGATAAAGTGTTTTTAAATAAACTGGAAATCAGAATTCGAGGTTTAAGTCAGAAACATAAGATTGCAGTGAAAATGGAGTGCTACGTATCTGCGAAGGAGATGCTGGAAGGAATCAAAAATCTTGATGAGATTTCTGTTTTTTTTATTGATATTGATATGCCGGAAGTGAATGGATTTGAGGTTGCATCGTATCTGAAAAAGTGGAACAGGGAATGTTGTATTGTGTTTGTATCAAATAAGGATGATCTGGTGTTTCAGTCATTGGTGTATCATCCATTCTTTTTTATCCGCAAGGCACATCTGGACGAGGAATTGGAGCCGCAGTTGCTGGAACTGCAGAAAAAGGCAGGAAAGAAAGTTCCCCAAATAGAACTGCAGACAGGGCGTCAGAGTGTAAAACTTGCATTGCGTGATATCTGGTTTGTGGAGAGCGAGAAGAACTATCTGCTTTTTTATCGGGAAAAAGATACGAGGGACGAGGCGATTCGTGTAAGAATGAAAATGTCAGAAGCGGAGAAAAAACTGGAAGCGCATAAATTTGTAAGGACACATAAAGGATATTTGGTTAACATGAACTATGTATATCGGTTGCGCGAAAAAGAACTTCTGCTATTGAACGGGAAAAGCATTCCTGTCAGCAGAAATTATCTGAATCAGGTTCGAATGAAAATTATGGGAGTGGTGATGGAATGAGTGCAACATTTTGGAAGGTTTTTGAACTTACGATTTCTGTTTTGGAAAATATGCTTCTGCTGGGGTTTTGTATGGATTTCATGCAGCAGCCGAAAGGAAAACGGGGGAAATTTTTATGGTTGTTCGCGGTGCTGGTCGGAATGATTTTTCCGGCGCTGGAAAAGTATCCGGCGATTTATGATCGATGGGAATTATGGCTTACATTGCTCTGGCTGTTTGGATATCTGGCAGTGAGTACGCGGGGCAGTATTCTTCGAAAAATCATTGCTGCAGTAGTTGCGAGGGAATTAACGACGTTTGTGAATACAGCAGTTCTTTTTGGATGCAGTTTACTTCTACAAGAGAGTGTAGCATCTTTTATTCAACAACAGGATATCGCGAGAATTGCTACTGTTCTTTTGACGAAAATCTTATATTTTTTTGTGGGCAAAATTTTAAACGGCCTTCTTTTTGAAAGAAAAAATCTGGTGAATTGGCAGTGGATTGTTATAGGATGCAGTCTTGTATTTTCAACCGTTGCGGGAAAGACATTGATTACCTTGTCCAGAGATTTTCCGGGAATCCAGATGCAGGAACAGAAATTAATGCTGCTGTGCGTGTCCTGTATCTGGCTGATGTGCTTGATTATGTACTTTGTAGTACAGCAAATGAGCAAAGATAATCAGACAAAGCTAGAATATGAACTGATGAAAGAAAAAGAGAAATATTCAAAGGAAAGTATGGAAATTATTAAAAGAAGTAATGAAGAATTACGAGAATTTAAACATGATTTGAAAAATTATCTTTTACCTCTGCAAGAGGCAATGGAGACCATGCCGCAGTCGGAAATGGCAAAGGTATGGGAAAAAATTAATCAGAAAATTGAAGATGTACAGACATTGATTCAGACCGGAAACAGTTATGTGGATTCTATGATTAATACAAAAATTACTCTTGCGAGAAGAGAAAAAGTAGATGTGAAGTGTACGATTTTGAGCAAAATGGAAGGAATTGATGATTTGGAGTTTTGTTCTGTGTTTGGAAATCTCATGGATAATGCGATTGAAGCAGAGCGGAAAGTTACAGAGAAGAAAGAAATTATAATTTTTGTAGAGGAAAAAATGGGATATCTTCGGTTGGAGATTCAAAATAAAATAGAGAAATCTGTTTTAAATGAAAATTCAAGTTTGAATACGACGAAGAAAGATACAAGCAGCCATGGGATTGGGCACAAAAGTATAAAACGGACGATGCAAAAGGTAGGTGGCGCGTTAAAGTATTATGAGACAGGAGATTTGTTTTGCGCAGAGGCAGTGTTTCCGATAAAATAAGATAAAACGTAATAAAAAAGACTTTGTTTGTATGAAGGAAGCAAAAAGAATGCGGATTTCAAAGAACAAGGTCTTATATTTTTTGCTATCTGTACCGATTATCCCAGATAGAGCATGATATCCCAGATCCGTTGACGATGGAGAAAATTTTCGTTATGCTTCGAGTAACAGAAGAGAAAGAACGAAATTTTGAAAAGAGGGGATATATGGGAAAGAAAGTGTTGGGAGTTCTGACGATATTGTTGATTCTTACGGGTTGTCAGAATATGGGGAATGAGGCAGAAAATTTGCAGCAGGTAGAAAAACAGGAAAATGGAGAAGAACGGAATAGTTCTATCAGCAATGATGAAACGGAGACAAATGTGACACATGAAAAGGATCAGGAATTAAGCAATGGTGAGCACATCCGTTTTCAGCTTGGCAGCCAGGCAAAAATTGATGCGATTGTTGACATGCCTGACAAAAAATGGAATGAGTTTGAAAAATGTGTGATAGAAGTGGATGGATTTCAAGGAGAAAGTGTGTTCAATAAAATACTTGGGAAAATTCCGGAAAGTGGATTGGAAACAAGAAAAGGAGACACAGGAGAGCCGGACGTTTGTTATTCGTATGAGGGAATACTTGGCGAACAATTAAAAAATCAAAATGGAACGGTGTCTGTCAGCAATATATTAGGAGTGGAAACGGAAGAAGGAAAAAAAGTTTATTATAATTTGCCTGTTGAATATATTACATCAGCCTATGGTGAAGGGATTTTGGTCAGAGACAATGAGCAGGAAATTTCATTGGAAGACGAAGAAAAGCTGATAGAGGAAGGAAAAGAGTTTGTTAGATGGATTGGAGACTGGGAAAAAGTTGAATTGACCAGTAAATACAGTTTTTCGTATGAACAGATGGAAAAACAGCAGGAATTAATGGAACAGGCAATCGAGAATGGAGAATTGCTAAAGCCTCAGAAGATTCAGAAATATGAGTGGTCAAAAGCAGATGATTGTTTCCTGTTGTTTTTTCAGGGTTATCTGAATGGGGTTCCTGTATTATGCAATGAAATTAACCGGCAGGATGATCTTTATATTCCGTCATCTAAAATACAGGCTGTTATAACGGAGGGCGGAATTCAATATCTTCAAGCAGTTAATCACTATGCTATTCGGGAAAAGGAACCGGTATCTCTTGCGGAAAAAGATATTATTTTGGAAACGCTGAGAAATAAGTATGATTTGGCAATTGCAGAGCCGATTACGCTGAATCAGATGAAACTGATTTATTACCCGATGACAACGGGAAGAAATGAAACAGGGCATTGGATGTGTGATATGATTCCTGCGTGGCAGTTTCGATTTATAGAAGATGAGATCGAACAGTATGTTTACATCAATGCACTGGATGGACGGGAAATTGCAGGGTGAGTTTGTCTGAGCTTTACGAGTTACTCAAAGAATAAATTGTTTTGCGGAAGATGTGACTCCGGGCTAAGCGGGTCACATCTTTTTAAAAGACGAAGAGGATAAGAGATTGTTGCGGAAGGACAAGAAGGTGATCTTTCATGAATTTTTTTCGAATGATAAAAATGGATTTTAAAAGAATGTTTTTATCAGGAAAATTTTATTTTGCCATCGCAGGTGCGATGCTGGTTACCGTGTTAAACATCAGTCAGGAAGCAATGCAGAGCCGGTGGAATGCATCGGTATATTACCTGGTTGTCAGCAGTCATGGTGTGGGGGCATTTTTTGAAGTGTTTTCTGTGCTGGCTGTGCTGCCGTTTGCGCTGAGCTATTGGGAAGACAGCAGAAATGGCTATCTTAGATGCATTGAGACACGCATAGGGAGAACAGCATATTGCTGGTCGCATCTGGTGGTTGCCTTTTTCGGTTCTGTGATCAGTATTTTTCTGGGAATGGCAGTTGTTTATGGCGTTTTGGCATTAAAAATACCGTGGATAAAAAAAGAAGAGCTTGAAACATTAACAGGCAGTTTAAGCTATGGAAATGGACTCGTTCTGCCGTTTTACCTTGCCGCAAGATTTGGAGTTGAGGCTGTCAAGTATGCATTTATGGCAGTTTTTGCGCTTATGATATCGGGAAAAATAAAAAATCTGTTTGTGCTAGTCAGCACACCGGCTCTTTTTTATTATGCAAGCCAGCTTGTAGCAGAAGCGCTGCAGCTGCCGGGCCAGATGAGATGGTACCAGCTCCATGGGGGAAGTATCCGGAATTTTAAGGATTTTTTTGTGATAGCTGGTTATTTCCTTATTCTGACAGGAATGGAAGGTGTAATTTTCGTGCGAGTGGTAAAGAGGAGGGCGCAGAATGGATAGAATACGGATGAGCCTTCGGGTATGTCAGATACGTTTGCGGAAAACATTCACAACACCACGGTTTTATGTTGCGCTGTTGTGGATTGCGATCCTTTTTCATGTAATGACGGTGGGTATTCGAGGCTTCTGCGAGCAGACCGGAGTTGATGTGACTTTTTGGATGCTGCCGTTTATGACCAGATATAATGGAGACCAGATTATCATTGTTCTTGGGGCTCTGCTGCTTTTCTGTGATGCTCCGTTTCTGGAACCGAACAGCGGGTGGCAGATTTTGCGGGCCGGGCGGAAAAGCTGGTTTTGGAAGCGGACAAGCCGAAAGGAGACGAAGCATGGATATAAAACAGG
>OHTK01000782.1_pt1 | contig 12687 bp, 7 predicted proteins | sample 1578931 | NCBI WGS metagenome assembly OHTK01 (sample SAMEA3879553, study PRJEB24766) | human gut metagenome | biome: human-associated habitat; feature: feces | place: USA | collected 1985/1987 | reverse complement strand
GGCTCAACAGTGTCGCAATAGAAAGTCCTACATAGCCTGTACCGGCAACTGCAATTTTCAAATCTTTAAATTCTCTCATGGTGTTCTCCTTCTTATTTATAAAACCTTGCATACCACTCTGCAAAATGTCTTAGTCCTTCACGCAGGCTTGTGGATGGTCTGTAGCCATAATCACGTTCCAATGCTGATGTGTCTGCATACGTCACGGGCACATCTCCTGCCTGCATGGGTACAAGTTCCTTATGTGCTTCAAAATCATAATCCTCCGGCAGCACGCCTGCCCGTATCAGTTCTTCCTGCAATATCTGTACAAAATCCAACAGATTCTCCGGATTCTGATTACCGATGTTGTAAACTGCATACGGCGGAATCGGCAAGCCGTCCTCGCCATTCTTCTTGTCCGGTGCTTTCTTCATCACACGGACAACACCTTCCACGATGTCACCCACATAAGTAAAGTCACGCTTGCAGTTGCCGTAGTTAAAGATCTTGATGGTTTCGCCCTTCACCAGCTTATTGGTGAAGCCGAAGTAGGCCATGTCCGGACGACCTGCAGGACCATACACGGTGAAGAATCTCAGACCAGTGGACGGAATGTTGTAGAGCTTGGAGTAGGCGTGTGCCATCAACTCGTTAGATTTCTTAGTGGCTGCATACAAAGACACTGGATTGTCAACCTTGTCATCCGTACTGTACGGAACCTTCTTGTTGGAACCGTAGACGGAGGAAGAAGAAGCATACACCAGGTGCTCTAGACTCTCGCAATGACGGCAGGCTTCGAGGATATTAAAGAAGCCGACCAAGTTAGATTCCACATAAGCATCCGGGTTGGTGATGGAGTAACGCACACCAGCCTGTGCTGCAAGGTTGACGACCACAGACGGCTTGTACTTCTCGAACAGCTCGGTGATCAGTGCCTTATCAGCGATGTTGCCTTTAACAAAAGTAAATGTGGGATACTTGGCCAGCTCATTCAGTCGGAATTCTTTCAGTGCCACATCATAGTAGGCATTCATATTGTCGATGCCAATAACCGTAGCAGAAGGAGCCTCCTGACAGATTCGTTTCACAAGGTTAGAACCGATGAAGCCGGCTGCACCTGTGACTAAAATCGTTTTATTATCTAAAGTAACTGTGCTCATATGTATTCCTCCATTTTTGTTAACTTCCTAATCTATGTACACATCTGCTCTTCACAGATAGTATTTCTTTTTTATAAGCCCTGTGTCATATCACACAGTCGGCTAAGTGTTTTCTTATGCTGTCGTATCCTCTCGGCGCGACACTCTCATCTCACACACTCACCCGAATCTCCCCATCCTCTTTCTTCACATCAAACACAAGCGGATGCTCCTTCCCCCACTCCGGATCTTCCTTCTCCTTCTCATTCCATTCCTTCCATTTCTGAATGAAACCATTGTGGATCAGATTCTCTGCCGCGAGTCTTACCTGCACCGCTTCGTCATAATTATCAAAAAGACCAACATAATAGCGCTTTCCCTTGAATCCGATATCCACACGATACCGATTAGAATTCTTCAACTGGAAAACGCCACGGAAACCACTCATGTTATCTTTTCTGCTTTTTCTTTTTTCTAGTACTTCAACACAGGTTCCGTCTACGAGATGTCGTCTCTGCGCAATTTCCTGACGGTTCTTCTTTTGTAAACAACCGCAGCTATGATAATTACCATGCACAAGACCTGCTGCCGTCACGTCAACTTCATTTCCGCAATCACAGACACAATGCCAATAAACGGAGCCCCGTTTATCTCTTTTCTCTGTCGCATACTTGGCTGTCAACATACCGAACTTTCTTCCTGACAGATCTGCTGGTCTTCTTCCCATAAGTCTCCACCCTTTTTGCATGAAATTTCGTAGAGTAGATTACTCTACGAAATTTTTATGAACCCCCTTGAAAATCAAGGGATTCCAGACGTCTGACCAAAAATTTGACGGTAAATAAATGCTGTAAAATTGTAATTATGATTGATTTTTTAAATACATGTGATTATAAAAGTACGAAGTGACTTAGATAAAGTAAGATAATTATTTTTAATTTTCTGATCTGATAGTTTGTAAATTGACTGACAATTGACCATAAATTTGACGGCGAATAGATAAAAATCCATTCAAAAAAGGAGATTAAAATGACGAAAGTGTCTGCTTTTCGACTTTTTTTGCTAAGAGATTGTATAAATTCATGAAATGAACGTATATTCATTGACAGAAATGTTTGAAAAGAGTAGACTATATATGATAATTATACTAAGATTTGAAACAATTTAAAGAAAAAGCGTATTTCGTAGAGTAATGTACTCTACGAACTTTGTTCTGAAAGGAAAATATATCTGAAAAGAACATTTCCTGTTCAACAAGTAGAATACAAAGAAAGGACGGCCCACCTCCCGGTGGAACCGTCCTTTCTTTACTTTTTTCAGCTATATTTTCACTTTTAATCTTTCTCAAAAAGCGCTTCTTTCCGCTCTATCATCTCATCAATACGGTCAATATACTCTGTAATATTCTTCACATTTTCTACACGGATCAGATTTGTTTCTTTGCCACTGCTTGTCTTGATCTTCTCCGGCAAAACAAGCTTTGTCGTAGAGCCGGCACCGCAGGCAATAATTGTCTGGCGTTCTTCCATGATCAAAATGTTATACACCCCAGCCTTGTCCTGCTCTGCATATCCAACATTCTCGAAGTTTCCGGCAATGTTCTTCTGGCGATACAGGTAATATGGCACAAGCCCCATGCGTTCTGCTGACGCTGCTGCCGCCTCGACCATCTGTGTGATCTCAGTCCCCGGATCCATCGTTCTTCCTTCCTGACCGAACTTCGCCGCACGTTTGATTGCGAGTGCATGTACTGTCAGGCTGTCCGGATGAAGCTTCTCGATCTTCTCAAGTGTATCCTGCATATCTGCTGCATCTTCTCCCGGAAGTCCGGCGATCAGATCCATATTGATATTATCAAATCCAAGCTCACGTGCGAGGTGGAAGATTTGTTCTACATCTTCTACCGTATGTTTTCTTCCGACAAGATCAAGCGTCTTCTGCTGCATTGTCTGTGGGTTGACGGAAATGCGGGTTACAGGATATTTGCGGATCACTTCGAGCTTTTCTCGTGTGATGCTGTCCGGTCTTCCGGCTTCAACTGTAAACTCAAGCACATGCTCCAGGTCAAAATTCTCCCAGATTGTTCCAAGCAGACGGTCAAGCTGATCTGCCTCGAGTGTTGTCGGTGTTCCGCCGCCGATATATACGGTATCCAGCGTCTTTCCCTGCATCAGCTTTGCCGTAGCCTTCAATTCTTTGATCATTGCGTCAAGGTAACGATCGACCTGATCTTTCCACTCAGCGATTGGTGAAGAGCTGAATGAGCAGTAGGAGCAGATGCTTGGACAGAATGGAATTCCTGCATACAGGCTATAGCCATTCTTGCAGTCCAACTGATCAAGAAGTGCCTTTTCACGGCAGGCAATTTCATAGGCAATCTGTGCTTTTTTATCACCAACACAATATTGTTCTTTTAGAAATTCAAAGATTTCTTCTTTTGTCATTCCCTGCTCAATTTTCTGCATTACAAGCTTTGTCGGACGGACTCCTGTCAGCATTCCCCAGGCAAGTTCCTGTCCTGTCTGCTTTGAGAGAAACTGATAGACTTTCTTCGTTACATCGCGTTTCTCTTCCTGCACATCTTCTGTCTGCACGCATTCTTCCGGTGCAAGGGAAAAGCAAGTCCCTTCCGGCAAATGTATCTTCACCAGTGGTTCTTGCTTCTCATCTACTGTCTGCACGATATCCTCTTTTGGATAAAATGCTTTTGTGACATGGTATACGTTATAAGTAAATTTGTTCTTCTTACTTTCTATCTTTATCATATGAATGGATTATGCTCCTTCTCAAACTGAACTGATGTCTCTTCCATATGTCCCGGATAGATCTTTGTATCATCCGGAAGTGTCATGATCTTCTCCTGTACAGAGCGGACCAGCTGGCTGCTGCTTCCTGTCGGTAGGTCTGTTCTTCCGATGGAAGCACAGAACAGCGTATCTCCACTGAACAATCTATGTTCTTTTGGAAGGTAATAGCAGCATCCTCCTACGGTATGTCCCGGTGTATGAAGTACATCAACTTCAATTCCTGCGCATTCGATCACCTGACCGTCTCTTACAGGCTGTGCTCCGTGGAATGCGTATTTCGGTCCGTACATACAAGAAACATTCAGGCGGTCATCCTCGATCACCGGAAGTTCGTCTTCGCCTGCGTAAACCGGCACAGGAAAGGCTTTGAGGAAATCATCAATTCCCATGATGTGGTCGAAATGTCCATGTGTCAGAAACAATGCTTTCATTTCTAGTCCATTGTTCTTGATATAATTGACATATTCCTGCGGACATTCTGCCATATCCACTGCAAAACATTCCTTCGTCTCTTCATTGGTTACAATATAGCAATTCGTTCCAATTGACCCCAGTACAATACTTTCAACCTTCATTCGTTTTCCTCCATCAGCCTGTTGTTCTCTCAATATCAATTACATTTTCAATCTGTCTGAGCTTTCCGATCACACGGTTCAATTCTTCTCTTCCGTGTACAACAAATCCCATCTCCATTGTCGCCGTACCCTTCTTGCTCGTCCGGGTATTCATGGACTTCACGTCAATCTTCTCTTCGGTAAATACCTTTGATACATCCAGCAGAAGTCCTCTTCTGTCGTCTGCAAATATCTTCAGTTCTGCAAGATACTGACCGCCTTCTTCGAGATCATTATCCTCCCATTCTGCTGTGATCAGACGGGATCTCTCCACATCAGAAAGATTGATGATATTGATACAATCTGTTCTGTGGATCGACATTCCGCGCCCTCTTGTTACAAAACCGACAATCTCATCTCCCGGCACCGGATTACAGCACTTTGAGAAGCGTACTGCCATATCATTGATTCCCTTAACTACGATTCCGCTCTTTGATTTGGCAATGTGTACTCTCTGTTTATTCGCTTCTGAGATCTTCTCCAAAATATTCTCATCCGTGATCTCTTTCTTATGCTCTTTCTCGTACTCTTCCAGCAGGCGGTTCACAACCTGACCTTCTTTGAGTCCGCCGTGTCCGATTGCTGCAAGTACTGCATCCCAGTCACGGAATCCGTATTTCTTCTGAACGATCTGCTGATATTTCGGCTTGATGATATCCGGCAGATTGATGCCCTTGCTCTTACAGTAGGCACTGATCAGATCCTTTCCGCGGATAATATTATCTTCTTTGTATTCCTTCTTAAACCATGAATTAATCTTGCTCTTTGCCTGTGTGCTCTTGACAATATTCAGCCAGTCACGGCTCGGTCCCTTGGAATTCTGAGATGTAAGGATCTCGATTCGGTCTCCGTTCTGAATCTTATAATCAATGTTCACAAGCTTGCCATTCACTCTGGCGCCAACCATCTTATTGCCGACTGCACTGTGGATCGCATAGGCGAAGTCAACCGGTGTGGAGCCATTCGGAAGGTTCTTCACATCCCCGTTCGGTGTGAAGCAGTATACATCTTCCTGGAACAGATCCAGATCACCTTTCAGCAGGCTTAAGAACTCACGGTTATCAGACATGTCTCTCTGCCATTCCAGGATCTGACGCAGCCAGTTCAGCTTCTCTTCCTGTGTGTTCAGTCCTTTCGTGTTGCTTCCGCCTGTCTCTTTATATTTCCAGTGTGCTGCGATACCATATTCCGCTGTCTTATGCATCTCTTCTGTACGGATCTGGATCTCGAACGGCTGTCCAAAAGGTCCGATCAGCGTTGTATGCAGAGACTGGTACATATTCGCCTTCGGCATAGCAATATAATCCTTGAAACGTCCCGGAATCGGCGTATACATCTCATGGATCACACCAAGTGCTGCGTAACAGTCTTTCACTGAATCTACGATAATGCGGACAGCGAACAGGTCATACACCTGGTCAAGTGTCTTGTTCTGATTCACCATCTTCTTATAAATACTGAAGAAATGTTTTACACGTCCGTATACTTTCGCTTCAATATCAGCATTCTTCATATGCTTTGATACTTCAGCAACGATCTGTTGCACAAATTCTTCACGTTCCGTCTTACGTGCATTCAGATCATGCACCAGCTGATTATAAACTTCCGGCTGATAATATTTCAGAGAAAGGTCATCGAGTTCTGTCTTGATCTTTGAAATACCGAGACGCTGGGCGATCGGAGCGTAGATATCCATCGTCTCTCTTGATTTCTCTTTCTGCTTCGCCGGTGTCATAAACTCCATTGTACGCATATTATGCAGACGGTCTGCGAGTTTTACAATGATGACACGGATATCTTTCGCCATCGCAAGGAACATCTTTCTTAAGTTCTCTGCCTGAGCCTCCAGCTTGTCCTTGGAATAGTTCAACTGTCCCAGCTTGGTAACGCCGTCTACAAGAAGTGCCACCTCTTCACCAAACTCTGCTGAGATCTCATCGAGTGTCATTGTCGTATCTTCTACCACGTCATGAAGCATTCCCGCCACGATCGTTTCTTTGTCCATCTCGAGATCTGCAAGTATGATTGCCACCCAAAGTGGATGGATGATATAAGGCTCTCCGGATTTACGGAACTGATCCTTATGCGCTTCTTTGCCTATCTGATAGGCCTTCTCGATCATCGTAATATCCGCAGAAGGGTGATACTTACGCACACGAGCTATTAAGGCCTGATATAACTCCTCCGGATCCTGATAATCCTCTGGTGCTTTTACTGCATGCCCGTCCACTATCTCCAGATTTTTATTCAGATCTTCATATTCCCGAGTGCCTGCCATATCATCTTCCCCCTTCATTCATCCTGTGTTCTGCTCAGATCCAACTTCCAAAATGCTTCGTATTTCGTCAGTATGGCATATCCGACAAATGCATTTTAGACACAAAACGCCTCAGTTCTGAACAATTAATATGATTTAGTATATCACTATTTTTCCCTTTTTCAAATAAGAACTTCCCATTCTTCTTCATTTTAAGCAATTTGTACGGTTTTTTCGATATTATCTACTGATAATTGACAATTGTAAGCTGAATTGTTCTTCGTCCCATGTACTCATTGATGGATGGATAGTATGTAAAAGACATGATCTGCTTCTTTTCCATCTGCCGCAGACAGTCTTCCACTTCTCCGAAATAAACCGCTTCCATCTGATTTCCCTGCTGGTCCTCCAGTCTGCATTTCAGCACATTCCGGTTCTTTCCGAAGATTCTTGGCCGGATCACACGCAGTTTACTTTCTGCAAATAACGGTTTCCCATTGCCTTTTCCAAAAGGCTCCAATATCTTAAGCTCATGGATCAGCTCTTCATTAATATATGGAAATGGAAGCCGCATATCGATTGACACCTTCATCTGCAGATCCTCTTCTGTCAGATCCGCCAGTTCATTGATCCGTTTCCGGAAAACTTCGACCTTTTCCTCTTCTAAAGAAAGTCCTGCTGCCAGCTTATGCCCTCCGAACTTCGTAAATAATTCCCTGCAGCGGCTCATTTCCGCAAACATATCATAGGCTTCAATCGACCGTCCGGAACCTTTCACCCCTGTCTCACCCTTTGTCAGCACAAAGGTCGGACGATAATAACGTTCCTTGATCCTCCCCGCAATAATTCCGGCGATACTTTCGTGACACTCTGGAAGATACACGACCAGCACCTGGTCGTCCTTCCAGGAACTTGATTCAATCTGCCGGACAGCTTCTTCTACACCTTCTTCGGTCATTTCTTTCCGGCTGTCATTTAATTCTTTCAGATCTGCTGCCAATGTCACTGCCTCTCTCCGGTTCGATGCATTAAGGAGTTCCAGTGCACGCTTGGCTGTATCCAGTCTTCCGCCGGCATTGATGCACGGTCCGATCACAAATCCGATATGATAAGTATTCAGGTTCGCTGTATCTACCCCTGTACATTGCATCAATGCGTGAAGCCCTTCATTCTTCGTTGTCTTCAGAAGCTCAAGTCCCTTTTTCACAAAGACACGATTCTCTCCAACCAGATCCATCACATCACCGATCGTGGCAATCGCAACATTTTCCATCAGGCTTTCCTGTAGATGCTCTACCTCCTGCTCTGATTTTCCAGACACTCTGTACAAAACCTCAACCAGCTTATACGCTACAGCTGCGCCGCACAGCCCTTTAAATGGATACTCACAGTCTGCTCTGTGCGGATCGACCACTGCATCCGCCGGTGGCAGAAGATGCTTTTTCTCCCCATTTTCTTCCAGATACGGAACTTCATGGTGATCTGTCACAACGATCGTCATCCCATTTTCTTTTCCGTAAGCAATCTCGCTCATTGCCGCAATTCCATTATCACAGGTGATGATCGTGTCTACATCATCCTCCAGTGCACGGTCGATCAGCATCTGATTCAATCCATATCCGTCTTTGATCCTGTCTGGAATATCCGTATCGACATCTGCACCAAGTCCTGCAAGCCCCTGTTGCAAAATATACGTTGCATTGACTCCATCAATATCATAATCACCGATCACACGGATTTTCTTTCCTTCTTCTATTTTCTCCTTAAGAATATCTACTGCACGATCCATATCTTTCATCAGTAAGCCGTCATACAGATCCTCCACCGTTCCGTTCAGATAAAAATCAATTGCTTCATCTCCGATCACATCACGGTTTCTCATCAGTCGTGCAATGATCGGGGAGATCTGATATTTCTCTGCTATTCCATTAAAATCCGCCTTTTTCATTGCGACGAACCATTTCTCCATCCAAATACCCTCCCAGTCTGTCAGTATCATATTTTCTTATTATAACAAAAATCTGCCGTATCGAAAATCATTTTTCATTTCCGATACGGCAGATTCTATTTCGTTACTGTTTCCAGGCTGCTATTTATTTCTTAGCGTTTTTTGCTCTTTTTGTTCTTGAAAGAAGTCTTCTTTCCTTTTTTTTTCCTGGAGCTGTCGTCTGCAGATGTATCTGCTGCGCTACTCTCTGTGGAAGTAGTTCCTTCTTTCTTGTCTGCTGCTTTTACAGAAACTGTCTTTGTGCCGGAAGCTGCTCTCGCAGCCTTCGCTTCCTCACCAAGTCTTGTCTTCATCACATACCACAGTGCACCTGTGATACATACGGATGTATATCCACCGCAGATGATACCTACCATCAGAGGTGCAGCGAATTCCTTAATGGAGCTTACACCAAGGATATACAGAGCAACGACCATGACAAATGTTGTAAAGTTTGTATAGATCGTTCTTGTCAGTGTCTGAGTAATACAGCGGTTTACAAGATCCTTCAGATCTTCTGTACGGCTCTTTGTTGCCAGCGCCTCACGGATACGGTCAAAGATAACGATCGTACCGTTGATAGAATATCCAACGATTGTCAGCATACATGCGATAAATGTATTTCCGACAGATACTCTTGCGATCACATAGAATCCAAGAACTACAAGTACGTCATGCATCAGTGCGATAACAGCACTTGTTGCGAAACGGATATCTTTGAAACGGAACCAGATGTAAGCAAGCATGCAGAGTGTAGCCACAATCACGGCAACAACTGCATCTCTTCTCATCTCGGAACTTACTGTTGAACTGATATTTTCTGTAGCGATATCAGATGCCTCTACCCCGTAGTTCTCATTCAGATAAGATGCAAGTGCTTCACGTTTCTCAAGATCAAGTGTCTGTGTCTTGAAGACTACCTGATTGCTGTCTTTTACTGTCTGAACCTGAATATTCTTATCTCCTGTGATTTCTTCCAGGCTTGGGATCATCTGGCTGTCGATCTCTTCCAGTGTATATTCTTTATCAAATGTTACATTTGTTGAAGTACCGCCTACAAAATCAAGGCTGTAGTTCATCGCACCGATTCCTCTTGCATGGTTCACGCCCATCATGACCGGTCCGGCCAGACAAAGGATGATAGAAATAACGAAGAAGATTTTTTTCTTTCCAAGGAAATCAACCGGTTTACGTTCTTTCAGATGTCTTCCGTATACTTTCTCATTGCGGATGCCTGCTCCATAGAATGCAAAGATGATCAGTCTTGTGATCACGAGTGCTGTAAACATGGATACGACGATACCCAGTGCAAGTGTCTGGGCGAATCCCTTTACAGTACCGCTTCCGCGAAGCCACAGCACGCCTGCTGCGATCAGTGTTGTGATATTTCCGTCAACGATTGCGGACATTGCTTTCTGGAATCCTGATTTCAGAGAAGCGTGTACGCTCTTTCCTGCTGTCAGCTCTTCTTTCACACGGGCGAAGATGATAACGTTCGCATCTACCGCCATACCGATACCGAGGATGATACCTGCGATACCTGGAAGTGTCAGTGTGATGTCAAATGCATTCAGAAGGATCAGGATCAGCTCTGTATAAAGGATCAGTGCAAGGCTGGATGCAAGTCCCGGAAGGAGATATACCCAGCACATGAATACACATACGATTGCCAGACCAATTGCTCCGGCGATCAAACTGCCTTTCAGCGCGTCCTGTCCAAGCTGTGCACCAACGACTTCTGAACTCAACTCTTCAAGTTCCAGATTCAGTCCACCGATACGAATCGTGGAAGCGATATTATCAGCCTCTTCGTAATCCATGTTTCCTGAGATCTGAGCCTTTCCATTCTCGATCACTGCTTTTACACTTGGAACACTGATCAGAGCACCATCATAGTAAATAGCAATTGTATCATGATTGTTGTTATAAGCTTCTTCTGTTGCTGCCTTAAATTTTTCAGCACCTTCCTCTGTCAGTTCAAGGTCAACTCCGTACTTTTTGTTTCCTGTTGTTGAGTCATTGATCGCTCCGGCTGAAGCTGTCTTTACTTCTGTACCTGTCAGTACAATGGAGTCTGTATCTTTCAGTTCATCGATCGACTTATTCAGTGTGTATCCGGAAGCTGTCAGGGAATAGTTTTCATTTCCCTCACTGTCTTTATGCTTGATAAAGTACAGTGAACCCGGCTGTCCAAGTTCTTCCAGGATCTTGTTTGCGTCGCTCACACCCGGAATCTCGATACTGATACGGTTGTCTCCAACCTGATAAGCCTGTGCCTCTGTGCTGTACTGCTCCACACGTTTCTGAAGCTTGTACACGGTGTCATCCATGTCTGCCTGAGATGGCTTGTCACCTTTTACCTGATATGTAATGCTGACTCCACCTTCCAGGTCAAGACCGAGATTGATGTTCTTCGCAGCTCCCATTCCCTTTAAATCAAGTCCAAGCACACAGGTCATACCGAAGAGCGCTGTGACTGCGATTACGAGAATGAGGCTGAGAATACTCTTACCTTTCTTCATCTCTTTCTTTCCTTTCTTGACTGCTGCTCTCTAACTTTATTGTTCTTCATCCGCCAGGGCAGCCTTTATCATGATCGCACATTCCACACGTTTTCTCTCCATCTCACAGCTCACTTCGTAAGTATCATGGATTGTATTGTGGAACTTGTAAGAATTCGCCATACAGCCACCACTGCAGTAGAATCTGGCAAAGCAGGTTCTGCAGCTTTCCTTGGAATATACGCTGCATCCACGGAATTCTTCCGCAATCTCCGGTTTTGTAATTCCCTCATCGACATTTCCCATGAGGAATTCTTCCTGTCCTACAAACTGATGACATGGGTAGAAATCTCCCCAAGGTGTCACTGCCAGATACTCTGTACCTGAACCACAGCCGGACAGACGCTTGGACACACACGGTCCTCCTTCGAGATCGATCATAAAGTGGAAGAAATTGAATCCTCTTCCGCTCTTCTCGCGCTCGATCAGGAATTTTGCGAGTTTATCATATTCTTCAAAGATCTGTGGAAGATCTTCTTTCTGGATTGCATATGGTTCTGTGTCATCACCTACTACAGGCTCGATTGACATCTGCTTGAATCCAAGATCTGCGAAGTGTTCTACATCCTTGGAAAAATCCAGGTTATTTCTTGTAAATGTACCTCTAATGTAGTACTTCTCCTGATTACGGCTCTCTGCCAGCTTCTGGAACTTCGGAACGATCAGATCATAGCTTCCTTTTCCGTTGCGGAATGGTCTCATATGATCATGGACTTCTTTTCTTCCGTCAATGCTTAAAACCACATTGCCCATTTCTTTGTTGGCAAATTCCATGATCTCATCGTTTAATAAAACGCCGTTTGTAGTAAGTGTAAAACGAAAGTTCTTGTTGTGGATCTTCTCCTGCTCTCTTCCGTAGGCTACGAGGTCTTTTACAACCTGCCAGTTCATAAGAGGTTCTCCACCAAAGAAATCCACCTCTAAGTTTCTTCTGTTACCGGAATTTGCGATCAGGAAATCCAATGCTTTTTTACCGGTCTCAAAGGACATCAATGCCCTTCTTCCATGATACTCGCCCTCTTCTGCAAAGCAGTAACGACAGGCAAGATTGCAGTCATGTGCGATATGTAAACAAAGGGCTTTTACAACGGTCGGGCGCTTTTTGAAATCCATCATATAGTTTTCATAGGTGTCCTTTGTGAAAAGTTCCTCATTTTTGATCAATGTCTGAACTTCGTCAATCGCTTCTTCTACTTCTTCTTTTCCATATTTGCCGGATAATGCAGTTACAATCTCTTCCGCAGAGGTATCTGCTACGTTCTCACGTGCAGCATACATCTCAATGACATCATATGTCACATCGTCAACTACGTGGATTGCACCGCTGTTTACATCCAGAA
>OHTK01000765.1_pt1 | contig 12946 bp, 8 predicted proteins | sample 1578931 | NCBI WGS metagenome assembly OHTK01 (sample SAMEA3879553, study PRJEB24766) | human gut metagenome | biome: human-associated habitat; feature: feces | place: USA | collected 1985/1987 | reverse complement strand
GTGTGATTAATGAATTATATGTAATGTATTATATTAGATATAGTTGATGAATTTACATTAATTATAAGGTATAAGTTTATAGTAATTTAATTAATTAAAGATTATCTAAAAGAAGTGCAGTATCTTAGTATATCTGCACTTCTTTCTTGTTATGGGTGATGCTTGCCTAATTATATAAATGGTGATACAATTACAATAATTTCAGCTTTTCGTAGTGTGGAAAAGGTAAAGTAAGGAGAGTATGTAATGGGTTTAGTTCAGAAAATATTCGGAACACATAGTCAACATGAGTTAAAGAGAATTTATCCTATTGCTGATAAAGTAGAAAGCTATAGGGAAGAATATGGTAAGTTAAGCGATGAACAGCTTAAAGGAAAGACTAAAGAATTCAAGGAAAGATTATCTAAAGGCGAGACTTTGAATGATTTGCTTCCGGAAGCATATGCAACTGTAAGAGAGGCTGCCAAGAGAGTTCTTGGGATGGAACATTACAGAGTACAGATTATCGGTGGTATTATTCTTCATCAGGGACGTATTGCAGAGATGCGTACAGGTGAAGGTAAGACACTTGTATGTACACTTCCGGCATATCTTAATGCACTTGAAGAAAAGGGAGTATTAGTAGTTACAGTTAATGATTATCTTGCTAAGCGTGATGCTGAATGGATGGGACAGGTACACAATTTCCTTGGACTTTCAGTAGGTATAGTTCTTCACGATATGAAAGATGATGAAAGAAGAGCGGCATATGCAAGTGATATTACATATGTTACTAATAATGAACTTGGATTTGATTATCTTAGGGATAATATGGCTATATATAAGGAGCAGCTTGTACTCCGTGACCTTCATTACTGTATTATCGATGAGGTCGATTCAGTACTTATTGATGAGGCACGTACACCTCTTATTATTTCAGGACAGAGCGGCAAGTCAACTAAGTTATATGAACTTTGTGATGTACTTGCAAGACAGCTTGTAAAGGGTACTTACCATGGTGAACGTACTAAGATGCAGGTTATGATGCAGGAAGAGATAGAGGAAGATGGTGACTTTATCGTTAATGAGAAGGATAAGGTAGTTAACCTTACTGAACAGGGTATTCACAAGGTTGAGCAGTTCTTCCATATAGATAATTATGCAGATCCTGAGAATCTTGAAATTCAGCATAATGTTACACTTGCACTTCGCGCTCATAATCTTATGTTCAGGGATAAGGATTATGTTGTTAAAGATGATGAGGTACTTATAGTAGATGAATTTACAGGCCGTATTATGCCAGGACGTCGTTATTCAGATGGTCTTCATCAGGCTATTGAAGCTAAGGAACACGTTAAGGTTAAGAGAGAGAGTAAGACACTTGCAACTATTACATTCCAGAATTTCTTTAATAAGTTTGATAAGAAAGCTGGTATGACAGGTACTGCTCTTACAGAAGAGAAGGAATTCAGGGGAATATACAATATGGACGTTGTAGAAGTCCCTACTAATAAGCCAATAGCAAGAATTGACCATAATGATGCTGTATTTAAGACTATGAAGGGCAAGTTCAATGCTGTTGTAGAAGAAGTTGTTGCGGCACACGAAAAAGGACAGCCTGTACTTGTTGGTACAATAACAATTGATACATCAGAACTTTTAAGTGAAATGCTTAGAAAAAGAGGAATACCTCATAATGTACTTAATGCCAAGTATCACGAGCTTGAGGCTCAGATTGTAGCCGATGCAGGTAAGCACGGAGCTGTAACAATAGCTACTAATATGGCAGGACGTGGTACTGATATTAAGCTTGATGAGGAAGCAAGAGCGGCAGGAGGACTTAAGATTATTGGTACAGAAAGACACGAGTCAAGACGAATTGATAATCAGTTAAGAGGTCGTGCAGGTCGTCAGGGTGACCCAGGTGAATCAAGATTTTATATATCTCTTGAAGATAATCTTATGAGATTATTCGCTCAGGAGACTCTTATGAATACATTTAACAGATTAGGTGTTGGTGAGAATGACCAGATTGAGCATAAGTTGTTAAGTAATGCTATTGAGACAGCACAGAAGAAGATTGAGACTAACAACTACGGAATAAGATTACATTTGCTTGAATATGATCAGGTAATGAATGAACAGAGAGAGATTATGTACGCCGAGAGAAAGAGAGTTCTTAATGGCGAGAGTATGCGTAACTCAATTATGAAGATGATAACTGATTTCGTTGAGGGCGTTGTTAATAGAAGTGTCAGCGAAGATAAGAGTGCTGATGAGTGGAATTATGATGAGATTAACGAGCTTTTACTTCCAACTATACCTATAGCACCAGTTGCGTATGATGAGAATATAAAGAACAAGAATGAACTTATTCATGCATTGAAAGAGAAAGCTGTTAAATTCTATGAAGATAAGGAAGCTTTATTCCCAGAACCAGAGACAATAAGAGAGATTGAACGAGTTGTTCTTCTTAAGGTTATTGATAGAAAATGGATGGATCATATTGATGATATGGATCAGCTTAAGCAGGGAATTGGACTTCAGGCATATGGACAGAAAGATCCTGTTGTACAGTATAAGATGATGGGATATGATATGTTTGATGAGATGACAAGAGCTATTACAGAAGATACAGTAAGACTTCTTATGCACATTCAGGTAGAAGAAAAGGTTGAAAGAGAGCAGGTAGCTAAAGTTACAGGCACTAACAAAGACGAAGGACCTTCTGTAAAAGGACCTGTAAGACGTACAGATAAGAAGATTTATCCTAATGACCTCTGCCCTTGTGGAAGTGGGAAGAAGTATAAGAATTGTTGTGGACGTCAGGCATAATGTCCGGGAAGTGATATAGTAATTTATAGATTATAATATTTGACGGATTGGGGCTGTCACACTATGCGAATATGACATTTTGTGGTATTATAATATGATGTAAGTGTTAATATATTATGTTAATATATTAAAAGAGTTAAGGCTTTGACACTTAATCATAATACTTGGAATGTTTAACATAGTGTGCAGCTCCTTTTTTAATATAGGACCTTAATATAGAATGGTGATTTGTAATTATATACGGATAGCAATGAGCCTGTGAACAAGAGCGTTAATAAGAGAATAAGTAAGTTAATAAAAGAGGTATATAGTGGTAGAATTAGATCAGTTTAAATATAGGATTTCAGGGTATGATGCACAGATTGAGAATATAAAACAGTCGCTCGACCTTGACAGTAAGAAGAAAAGAATAGAAGAACTGGAAGCAGATATGGAAGCACCCGGATTTTGGGACGATCCAGATAAATCCAATAAGGCTATGAAAGAGCTTAAGACTTTAAAGGACTCATTTGAAGGTTATAACAGCTTAAAGTCAGGGCTTGAGGATATTAATACACTTATTGAGATGGCAGATGAAATGCAGGACGACTCATTAATTTCTGAGATAGAAGATGAGATAACTGTATTCGAGGAGAAAATGGACTCAATAAGGACAGAGACACTTCTTTCAGGAGAATATGATAAATGTAATGCAATACTTACATTACATGCCGGAGCAGGCGGAACAGAGAGCTGTGACTGGTGTCAGATGCTTTTTAGAATGTATACGCGATGGGCAGAAAAGCACGGCTATTCAACGCAGACAATTGATTATCTTGAAGGCGATGAGGCTGGAATAAAGTCTGTTACTATAGAGATTTCAGGAGATAATGCATATGGACATCTTAAGTCAGAACATGGGGTTCACAGGCTTGTAAGAATATCTCCATTTAATGCGGCCGGAAAGAGACAGACATCTTTCGTATCGTGTGATGTAATGCCTGATATAGATGAGGATATTGATATACAGATTAATGATGATGATTTAAGAATTGATACATATCGTTCAAGTGGAGCGGGTGGACAGCATATCAACAAGACATCATCAGCAATCAGAATTACACATCTTCCAACAGGAATAGTTGTACAGTGCCAGAATGAGAGATCACAGCACCAGAATAAAGATAAGGCAATGCAGATGTTAAAGGCAAAGCTTTATATGATGAAGCAGGAAGAAAATGCACAGAAGTCATCAGATATAAGAGGTGATGTTAAAGATATTAATTTTGGCAATCAGATAAGAAGTTATGTATTACAGCCATACACAATGGTAAAAGATCATAGAACTAATAAAGATATTGGTAATGCAGCAAGTGTGTTAGATGGCAATATAGATCCATTTATTAACGCATATCTTAACTGGATATCGACAGGAAAGAAAGCTGATGAAGAATAATGAGATAATTAATTTATAATAACTATAAAATGCAGTGGCATTAAGAAAGGAGTAATTATGGCAGATTATATCAGACCGGTAGTATTTACACTTGGAGGTCAGAAGTTTGGAGTGGATATTAACCTCGTTCAGTCAATTGAAAGACAGGTAGATGTTGTTCCAGTTCCTAATGCTATGAAGTACATAAGTGGAATTGTTAATCTTAGAGGAGAAGTAATACCAGTAATGAGTCTTAAGAAGAAGTTCTCTATGGATGATACCGCTGAATCTAAGGGTAATAATACAGTTATCGTTAATCTTCCGGATATGAAGATAGCACTTGAGGTTGATGAGGTTCTTGAAATTGGTGAACTTAACGCAGAGAAGATTGTTGATATGCCAAGACTTGCTAAGAATGAGGAAACAGAATACCTTGACAGAGTTGCAAGTGTAGATGGTGATTTAGTTATTCTTCTTGATATTAACAAGATATTATCAGAGGATGAAGCACAGGGCGTTAGGGAATTTGCTGAACAGATGAGCAGGAACGACTAATACAGTAACTGTTAATTAAGTGTATAGCGAGAAGGAGTGTATATGGGTAATAGCAATGTATTTAAAAGAAATGCAGGTATTCTTATGGCAATCAGTTCGCTTCCATCACCTTATGGAATAGGAACATTAGGAAAAGATGCCTATGAGTTTGTGGATTTTGTAAGGGACAGCAATCATAAATACTGGCAGGTACTTCCGGTAGGACCAACAACATATGGTGACAGTCCTTATCAGCCATATTCGGCGTTTGCGGGTAATCCTTATTTTGTCGATCTGGATATGCTGATAGAAGAAGGACTTCTTCTTAAATCAGAGGTTATAGCAGTTGACTGGGGAGATGGAATAATACCGGTTGAGGTGTCAGAAGATGATGCGGTCAATAACCGATATCCAGTCAACCATGACGGCTATCTTGGTGATGATCGATATGTAAGTTATGAGAAAATGTATAATGAAAGATTTAATGTACTTAGAAAAGCATATGAGCGTTTTAAGGGAAAATGTGTTTCAGCAAAGCTTACCCTTGATAAGGGACTTCCACTTTACAAGCGTTTTGATAATTTTGTTAAGGATAATGCATATTGGCTTAAGGATTACGCAATGTTTATGTCTTTGAAAGAGCATTTTAACCAGAAAGCATGGGGAGAATGGGACAGGGACATTAAGTTCAGAGAACCAGAGGCTATGCAAAGATATGAGGACGAACTTTCTGATGATATAGGATTTTGGAATTTTATCCAGTATGAGTTCTATACACAGTGGGGTAAGTTCAAGGCATATGCTAATTCTAACGGAATTGAGATAATCGGCGATATACCTATATATATGGGCTACGACAGTGTTGATGTATGGGCCAATCAGGCAGAATTCCAACTTGATGAGAATCTCACACCGGTAAAGGTAGCAGGAGTTCCACCAGATGCATTTTCAGATATGGGTCAGAAGTGGGGCAATCCATTATATGACTGGGCTAAGATGGAGAACAGTGATTTTGGATGGTGGAGAATGAGAATGGCTAATTCTGCACGCCTGTATGATGTTATAAGAATAGACCATTTTCTTGGTATTATTAAATATTATACTATTCCATATGAAATGCCTGATGCAAGACAGGGCTCATATGAGCTGGGGCCAGGGCAGAAGCTTCTTGATGCTATTAATGAATCAATTGGCAATAAGAAGATAATAGCAGAGGATCTTGGAGTATGTATGCCGGAGGTTGACCAGATATTAAAGGATAATAATTATCCGGGAATGAAGGTGCTTGAATTCGCATTTGGTGGCGACAGAAAGAATCCACATCTTCCATATAATTACACTAATAATTGTGTATGCTACGGTGGAACACACGACAATGAAACACTTCTTGGATTTTTTAATGACAGAAATGATGGCGAGTTAGGTTATGCATTTGATTATCTTGATACAAGGGATAAGTACAGAATGGTAGATATGGTGTTCAGAGCTGCATATTCAAGTGTTGCTGTGCTTACAATATTTGCTGTTCAAGATATATTAAAGCTTGATAATTCAGCAAGAATGAACTTCCCATCAAGCTTTGGTAATAACTGGAAATGGCGTATGCAGAAAGGGCAGCTTAACTGGGATCATCTTAATGCAATGAGATATCTGGCAAGTGTATTCGACAGAGAAAGAAACTGATGTGGTACTAAGGTACTATTTACAATTAAAAGTAAAATGTATATAGTCTACTTCATAAGTTAATATTTTAGCAAAGCAGTTGAAAAGCTGTGACGCAAAGCCAAAGGGTCCTCACCTTTATAGCAGTATTTATATGGCAGCCTGGTAACACCAGCAGGAATATTAATATTGCTTATGTTAAGGAAAGACAGCCGGTTGCACTGTTTATTCATTGAGTTATTATAATGGTTTAATTAACATTTGCCTGTAATATTATTAGCGTGGCTGATGTTAGTAAGGTCTGTTTGATATATTATGAAGTATACATTTAAAGCATCCGGTAACGGGTGCTTTTTGTTTTGCGTTTAATATCTGGTAAAGATGATGCATAAGCATTATTTTTATATACTAACCCTCGCATTCCTCTCCCGTTGTGCGAGGGTTATTTTTATTGTAACAGGAAATTCTTATAGAATTTCCTGTTACAATAAAGGCACTATGTGCTGGTGATGCACACTCGCGTGAAGATGCAATTTGGCGCAAGCGACCACGCTCGGCGCGGGAATGTGCAAAGCACATTCTTTTTTGTAATAGAAAATCTCTTGCAATTAAGTGTAATTTATGATACCATTCTTTGTGCGTAGCACAATTGTCTTTCTGAGATGAACAATTTGCTGCAGCAGGACTATATATATAAGGAGAAGTATGAAAGAGAATATTAAGTATTATGTTGTTAAGCAGAAAGCTCTTCCAGAGGTACTGTTGAAGGTAGCAGAAGCTAACAGACTTATAGAAAATCAGAATATCTCCATAGCAGATGCGACAGAAAAAGTGGGAATAAGCAGAAGCTCTTATTATAAGTATAAAGATGATATATTTCCATTCAGGGACAATTCTAAAGGTAAGACAATAACATTTGTATTATCAATGGAAGATGAACCGGGGCTTTTATCAGTTGTGCTTAAGAAAGTTGCAGAATTTAAGGCAAATATACTTACAATTCACCAGACGATTCCTGTTAATGGCATTGCTTCTCTTACGCTTAGTGTTGAGATACTTCCAACGACAGGTGATGCTTCTATGATGATAGAAGAGATTGAACAGCTTAACGGAGTAAGATATTTAAAGATATTAAGCAGTGATGCGTCACTTTAATATATTGGTGGGGAACTGATATATTAGTGAACATATTAGTTTCTTGAACCTGCATAATGAAGAACAATAAGATTAAATGGAGGATAATATGGCGAAGATAGCAGTTTTAGGTTATGGTACTGTTGGATCAGGTGTTGTAGAGATACTTGATGCGAACGCAGAGTCGATATCAAAAAAGGCAGGCCAGCCTATTGAGGTAAAGAGTGTATTAGATTTAAGAGATTTCCCTGGTGATCCAATTCAGGAAAAGATTGTACACGATATAGACCTTGTTATTAATGATGATGAGATAGATGTAGTAGTAGAAGTTATGGGTGGTGTTGAACCGGCATTTACATTTGTTAAGAGAGCACTTGAAGCTGGGAAGAGTGTCTGTACATCTAACAAGGCGCTTGTTGCGGCACACGGAGCAGAGCTTCTTGCTATGGCTAAGGAACGCAGCCTTAACTTTATGTTCGAGGCATCAGTAGGCGGTGGAATTCCTATTATCAGACCACTTAATCAGGCACTTACAGCAGATGAGATAACTAAGATTACAGGTATTATGAATGGAACAACTAATTACATTCTTACAAAGATGAGTAATGATGGAAGTTCTTATGAAGAAGTGTTAAAGGAAGCACAGGCATTAGGTTATGCTGAAAGAAATCCGGAGGCAGACGTTGAAGGATATGATGCCTGTAGAAAGATAGCTATTCTTACTTCTTTAGCAGATGGCAGGACGGTTAATTTTGAGGAGATAACAACAGAGGGAATTACTAAGATTTCCAATGAAGATTTTGCATATGCCAGAAAACTTAATAGCGTTATAAAGCTTTTGGCAACAAGTTACAGAAAAGACGGAAAGGTATATGCTATTACAGCACCATTCCTTATTGATACAACACATCCGCTCTACAATGTAAATGGAGTTCTTAACGGAATATATGTTAATGGTAATATGGTAGGCGATGTTATGTTCTTTGGTGCTGGTGCAGGAAAGCTTCCAACAGCAAGTGCTGTAGTTGGAGATATAATAGATTGTGTTAAACATAAGGGAACTAATGTCTGTGTAATCTGGGATGATGAAAAGCTCGAACTTGCACCTACCAGAGATGAAGTCAGAAGCTTCTTTGTAAGAGTTAAAGGTAATGCTTCTGATACAGCTATGGTTAAAGAACAGTTCGGTGATGTAGAGATTATCACAGTTGATGGTCTTGATAATGAATTCGGCTTTATAACCGACAAGATGACAGAAGAAGCATTTGATAAAGCAGCAGCTAATGTAGATATGATTTCAAGAATAAGAATAGACGATACAAAGCTTCAGTGATATCAATGGGTGTTAATATAGTCAGATGATAGATATATGAAAGTGCTGAATATATAAGAGTGCTAAAAGTATGAGAGTGCTGAATATATAAGAATGCCGAGATATTTAGAGTATAAATACTAAACAATTAAGATATAATTATAAGGGAGAATTAGTAATGGTTAAAGTAGTTAAATTCGGTGGAAGTTCACTTGCAAGTGCAGATCAGTTTAAGAAGGTTGGTAACATAATAAGAGCTGAGGAAAGCAGAAGATATGTAGTTCCATCTGCACCAGGAAAGAGATTTTCAGAGGACACCAAAGTAACAGATATGCTCTATAAGTGTTATGCAGAGGCAGAAGCTGGAAAGAATTTTGACAAGCAGTTAAAGGCTATTGAAGAAAGATACAATGAGATTATTAAAGGACTTGGCTTAAAACTTTCATTAAAGGAACAGTTTGAAACTATCAAGAAGAACTTTGAAAGTAAGGCGGGCAAGGACTATGCGGCTTCAAGGGGTGAATACCTCAATGGTATAATAATGGCTAATTATCTTGGTTATGAGTTTATAGATGCAGCAAGTGTTATCTGCTTTGACCCAGAAGGAGAATTTGATGGTGAGAAGACTAACAAAGTTATGGCTGACAGATTAGCTAATGTTGAGAAAGCTGTAATTCCAGGCTTCTATGGTGCTATGCCTAACGGAGAAGTTAAGACATTCTCAAGAGGTGGTTCAGATGTTACAGGTTCTATTGTTGCAAGGGCAATAAAGGCTGATGTATACGAGAACTGGACAGATGTATCAGGATTTCTTGCAGCAGACCCAAGAATAGTGGACAATCCAAGATCAATTGAAGTTATTACATACAAGGAATTAAGAGAACTTTCTTATATGGGTGCTACAGTTCTTCACGAATCAGCAATATTCCCGGTAAGAAAGGAAGGAATTCCAATCAATATCCGTAATACTAATGCACCACAGGATAAGGGTACAATGATTGTTGAGACAACTTGTAACAAGCCAGACTGCATAATTACAGGTATTGCAGGTAAGAAAGGTTTTGTATCAATCACAATTGATAAGGATATGATGAACTCGGAGATAGGATTTGGACGTAAGGTGCTTCAGGTGTTCGAGGACAATGGAATATCATTTGAGCATATGCCATCAGGAATTGATACAATGACTGTATTTGTACATCAGGATGAATTTGTTGAGAAGGAACAGAAGGTTCTTGCACAGCTACACAGAGCAGTTAATCCAGATAGCATTGAACTTGAATCAGATCTTTCGCTTATTGCTGTTGTTGGACGTGGTATGAGAAATAACTCAGGTCTTGCAGCTAATATATTCTCGGCTCTTGCAAAGGCAAAGATTAACATTAAGATGATTGATCAGGGCTCTAGTGAACTTAATATTATTATTGGTGTAAGAAACAGATACTTTGAAGATGCTATTAAGACTATTTATGATGTATTTGTTCCTAATAACAAATAATAAATAAAACATAATATAAGGGGGTTTTACATATGAAGGAAGCAAAGAATGAATTAATGCAGTTTGTTGCAGGCATAATAATGCTTGTTGTAGGCTTGTATATATTCTCTCAGAAGGTAATTGTATTTTCAGGCTTTTTCTCATTCGGTGGAGGAAGATTTTCTTCCGGTTTAATAGTTGTGCCATTGATAATAGGCATAGTATGGATGTTTGTCAGCGGTGCGAATTTCGCCTCAAAGGTATTTACAGTATTAGCGGCGATTATAATAATTGCATCAGTTGTTATGACAACTAATATACATTTAAGTGCAATGACACTCTATGACTGGATACTTATACTTGTTCTTATATTCGGCGGTGCCGGACTTGTTGGAAAAGTGCTTTTTGCTGGCAATTTCTCAGATGACAAAGGCAGAAAAGGCGGAAATAAGAAAGCTGATGATGTTTCATCAAGCGTAAAGAATATTGATGATGAGCTTGAGCAGTTAAAAAAGAACATAAAGTAAATACAGGCTCACAACCAATATTGGTGGAATGATAAATATTTATTAAGGGATAATATATTTACAATAAAAAATGCCTCAAACGGCATAAAACAGCACCATATAAGCTGTATCTTAAATCATACTGTATACACGGTATAATAAGATATTGCTTATATGGTGCTTTTTCATTTAAGGCTTACAATTTAATGTGGCTTGATAATAGATTGCTCAATTGGTATAATTAATCGTTAGATAATTATTATAAATATATAGTTGAATGGAGTTTAATAATGGATATTATTAAGAAAATTGCGGAAGAACTTGAAGTTAAGACATCACAGGTAGATGCAGCAGTCAAGCTTATTGATGAGGGCTGCACAATACCATTTATTGCAAGATACCGAAAGGAAGTTACGGGTGCATTGAACGATGAACAGCTCCGTGCTCTTGATGACAGACTTAAATATCTTCGTAATCTTGAGGATAGAAAGACACAGGTTATAGCAAGTATAGAGGAGCAAGGAAAGCTCACGGAGGAGTTAAAGGAACAGATTATAAAGGCTGAAACTATGGTTTTAGTCGAGGATTTATATAGACCATATAAGCAGAAGAGAAGAACAAGAGCAACTATTGCCAAGGAAAAAGGTCTTGAGCCATTAGCAGCTTATATTAAAGAACAGAATGCTGTTAAAGATATATTAACAGAAGCTGCTAAGTATATATCTGATGAAGAAGGTAAGGAAGTAAATTCGGCAGATGAAGCTGTTGCAGGAGCACTTGATATAATTGCAGAGCAGATATCAGATGTCGCTGATTACAGGACATATATAAGAGATATAACATTTAAAGAGGGCAAGCTTGTAGTAACTGCCAAGGACGAAAATGCAGACTCGGTATATGAGAATTACTATGATTACAATGAAGCTATAGCCTCTATTCCAGGACACAGAATACTTGCTATCAACAGAGGAGAGAGCGAGAAGTTCTTAACAGTAAAGGTCGAAGCACCTAAGGACAGAATATTAAGATATCTTGCCAAGCAGGAGATAACAGCAGATAATGAATTTACAACACCATATCTTACAGCATGTATAGAAGACTCTTACGACAGACTTATTGCACCAGCAATAGAAAGAGAGATAAGAAGCACATTGACAGATAATGCACAGGACGGGGCTATCAAGGTGTTCGGAAAGAACTTAGAGCAGCTTTTATTGCAGCCACCAATAGCAGGCAGGGTTGTGTTAGGCTGGGATCCGGGCTTTAGAAATGGCTGTAAACTTGCTATAGTTGATGCCACAGGAAAGGTGCTTGCAACTAAGGTTGTATATCCAACAGAGCCATTTAACAAGGTTGAGGAGACTAAGAAAATAGTAGCAGACCTTATTAAGAAATATGGTGTTACACTTATATCTTGTGGAAATGGTACTGCTTCAAGAGAGTCAGAACAGATAATCTCAGATATGATAAAGGAATATAATCTTGCAGGCGTAGATTATGTTATAACTAATGAGGCAGGAGCATCTGTATATTCAGCCAGCAAACTGGCAACAGAAGAGTTCCCTAACTTTGATGTCGGACAGAGAAGTGCTGCTTCCATCGCCAGAAGATTACAGGATCCCCTGGCAGAACTGGTGAAGATCGATCCCAAGTCCATCGGTGTCGGTCAGTACCAGCATGACATGAATCAGAAGAAATTAAGCGATGCCTTAAGCGGCGTGGTGGAGGACAGTGTAAACAAGGTCGGTGTGGATCTGAATACTGCTTCTGCTTCTCTGCTGGAGTACATTTCCGGCATCAGCAAAGTGATCGCAAAAAATATTGTAGCTTACCGTGAAGAAAACGGAAGATTTGGATCCAGAAACCAGCTTCTAAAAGTGGCAAAATTAGGACCAAAGGCCTACGAGCAGTGTGCCGGATTTATGCGTATCACAGATGGCAAAAATCCGTTGGATGCTACAGGTGTGCATCCGGAGAGTTATGATGCCACAAAGAAACTGCTGGATAAATTAGGATTTACCATGGAAGATGTCAAAAACCGGAACCTGGATGGTATTTCTAAAAAAATCTCCAATTATGACAAACTGGCAGAA
>OHTK01000760.1_pt1 | contig 13051 bp, 7 predicted proteins | sample 1578931 | NCBI WGS metagenome assembly OHTK01 (sample SAMEA3879553, study PRJEB24766) | human gut metagenome | biome: human-associated habitat; feature: feces | place: USA | collected 1985/1987 | reverse complement strand
ACGGTCGTACTCCTTGCGCATGCGGCGCACGAAATCCTCGGGCGAAACCGTCCAATAAAATTCATAAGTATTGGGGATAAAGATCGAAAAGAGCTGCAGGCTGTCGGTCCCGACCTCCCGGGCGAGCTGCGGGTCGGTCAGCGCCCGCATCAGCTCCGCAGAATCGGCATCGAGCTGGCGGGCCAGCCGCGAAGCGAGAAAAGCGCGGGTACGGGCATAGTTGAGCGTAACGCGCACGGGCGTCTGCATCCCCAGTTTGAGCATCCGGGCGATTTCGACGACGTTCATTCCCGGTTCCAGTACGTAGTGCCCCGGTTTGAAGGAGCGCTCCAGCTCCAGACGGCCGGCATACCGGTCAAAAGCCCAGTGATGGTCCGTACGGGGACGCAGAGAGTCGAGCAGCCCCGGGTAGTCCGTGCGGGCGCTTATATAAAGGTCGCTCCGCTCCCGGACGGCATCTCCGAAAAACTGAAAGATGAAAACCAAAGCCACCGTTGCCCCGACTGCAACCGCAGCAATAAACACGACAAGCAATCTTTTTTTCGCCGTCATTCTCTTCATTCATTAACTCTCCCCGCACCGCCCTCCGAGACACATCCAGGCAGCCTTTTCGGCATCCGGCTCTCGAAAAACAGCGACAAAATCGCAGATAGTTCCTTTTTTCTTTGCAAAGATACAAAAAATTCGTACTTTTGTGCTGGGGTAAGTCTTATACGACCAGCTCCCACAGACTCCCCCAGGTGAGGAATCAAGCAAGGGTATGTGGTCGTAGCGGTGCGATATAAGTAGCTTACCCTTTTTTTGTGTACCCGCCCATTTCCGGCCGACTTCAAAAACCGTCGATACCAATTCAGGGAACAATCATAAGCAATACCGGGAAATACATATTTCCCGGTATTGCTGTATTCCTTTCGTTTCAGCATCGAATCGAGCAACGAAACCTCTGCGGGACAAATATTATAATACGAATAATATTCAGCGCTGCAAATATCCGACTTACTAAAAATCAATTGATTTTCGGCAAAAAACGATCAGTTGTTAGCCAGCGCGATCGCAGCGATCGCCTCCACCACGACCGGACAGCGCAAGGCGATGCAGGCGTCGTGCCGCCCTTTGACGACGAACTCTTCCATCCGTCCCGTCGCAAAATTGAACGTATATTGTTTCTTCGCGATGCTGGAAGTAGGTTTGACAGCGACGCGGAACACCACGGGATTGCCGTTCGAGATACCACCGTTGATTCCGCCCGCCCCGTTGGTAGCGGTTTTTCCCTCTCCGTTCACAAAACAGTCGTTATGCTCCGAACCTTTCATACGGGCTGCGGCGAATCCGTCGCCGAACTCGATGCCCCGCACCGCCGGAATCGAAAATGCCAGGTGAGCCAATTGCGATTCGAGCGAATCGAAGAACGGCTCGCCCAATCCGACGGGCACCTTGTCGCAGGTACACTCGATGACCCCGCCTACGGAATCCAACTCCCGGAGCGTGCGGTCGATCAGCTCGTCCCAGAGCGTCGGGGCACCCTCGGCGCCCAACTCCCTCCCCGGCTCGCAATTCAGCCGCTCGCGGGGAATACCGCCCAGCTCGGTGATCCGGGCCCGGATTTCGATCGGGCCGGCCGCCACCAGCGTCAGCGTCAGCCGCCCCGAAAAATGGCCGCCGCCCCGCAGATCGTTGAAGGCACGGTATTTCCGTTCCGCCACGAAATCGGCATGGCCCGGACGGGGCGTCGCGCGAAAGTCCGAATAGTCGCCCGAACGGGTATTGCTGTTGCGGAATACGATCGTGAGCGGAGCACCCGTAGTGTGCCCGTCGCAGACGCCGCTTACGATCTCCGGCAAATCGCTCTCCTTGCGGGGCGTGCTTCCCTTCGCACCGCTGCGGCGACGGTCGAGATCCGCGAGGAAATCCTCGCGCGAAAGCGGCATGCCCGCAGGCACGCCGTCGAGCACCACGCCGATCAGCGGACCGTGCGACTCCCCGAAAATCGAGAGTCTGAATTTTGTTCCGTATGAATTCATAGCCAATTAAATTTCTTCGAGTTTACTTCAGTCGTCCGGCCCGTTCATCGTTTCCGCGCTTCGCCGCACGGAAAGCGTTCTTTCCGCCGGAACGGAAATACCATCTGCCCGCCCCGCTACTCCTGCCGGGCGAGCAGATCGAGGAACGAAGGAAACGACTTGTCGATGCACTTCACGTCGTCCAGCCGCACCGGCTCCGGCGTGAACAACCCGGCGACGATCAGGCTCATGGCAATCCGGTGGTCGTTGTGCGAACGGACATCTCCTCCATGCAACGGCCCGCCCGTAACGAACATCTCGTCGCCCCGGATGTCGATCCGCGCCCCCAGCGTCCGGAACTCGGCATAGATCGTTTCGGCCCGATTGCTCTCCTTCTGCGTCAGACGTCCGACACCCGCGATACGGCTCGTACCGTCGCAATGGGCAGCCAGCACCGCAAGGATCGGGAACAGATCGGGGCAATGCGTGGCATCGACCTCGAAAGCCTTCAGCCGCCGGCCGGTCGCAGTAACGGAGATGTTCTGCAAATCTCCCGGCATATCGCCCCTTGCGGATGCGTCCGCAGGCGCGACGCTCACATCGGCACCGCACGAACGCAAGATGTCGAGTATCTTTTCATCGGCCTGCAGCGAATCGAGCCGCATATTGCGCAGCGTAATTCCCTCGGTCCGCCCCAGCGACGAAGCGACGGCTCCGGCCACCGCGAAATAGGCGGCAGAACTCCAATCCGCCTCCAGGAAGACGTCCGAAGGACGGTACTCCTGCCTGCCCGGTACCGAAAATACGATTTTCGAAGGCGTCCCGCCACACACCCCGTCGTAAAACGCCTCCCTGTTGAGTCGGACACCGAACCGAGTCAGCGTCCGCAAAGTAAGCTCCAGGTAGGGAATGCTCGACGGCTCGGTTACCGTCAGCACGGTCGCATCCTGCAACAACGGCAAAGTCATCAGGAAACCCGATACGGTCTGCGAACTCTCCCGCCCCGAAAAGGAGATCTCACGACGGGTAATACCGCCCTCGATCCGAAACGGAAGATACCCCTCCTCACGAGCAGAACAATGCACGCCGGCTTCGCGCAGCGCGGCGACCGCCTCGTGCAGATTGCGCTTCAGAATACTGCCATGCCCGGAAATTTCCACCGGGGCACCGCCGTTCAAAGCGGAAATATGGGATGCCAGCGGAGTCAACAGCCGCGTGAGCAGCCCCGATTCGCCGGTTTCGATCTTCGTGCAACGTCCCAAGCGCTCCGCTCCGACACCCTCGATATGCAGCGTCGTACCGTCCGACGCAATCCGGCAGCCCATACCCCGGATGACCTCGACGGCTCCGACTATATCGTTGCAAGGGGCGTAATTGGCGAGCCGGCTCTCTCCCGCAGCCAGCGCAGCAGCCAACACGGCCCGCTGGGCCACGCTCTTGGAACAAGGAACGGCAACCGTCGTCCGACGGAACTCGCGAAATCCCTCGAAAGGATAATTTTCGGCCGAAAGCAGCCGCTCCATCTCCTCGCGGGTATATTGCCCCGACGCCGTGGCGTTGGATGCTCCAGCTGAAACATACGTATAAGGCGCACCGAGCTTCAGGCAGAGCAGACGGGTGAATTTCCCGGCTTCGCCCATCGAAAAAGCGACCAACTGCGGACGCTCCGCAGCGGCGGCACCCTCGAAAAGCGCTCCGTCGGCTTGCAGGTCATACAAACGCATCGTACGGGCGGCATCCGAAATATTCCGGGCCGTCGTGACGATCTTCACCAGATCGGCCCCCTTCGTGCGACACAGCCGGGCGATCCCCTTCAGCTCGTCGAGGGAGGGAGTTCCCTCGAAATCGTGGAACGAAACGATCAGCCGGCACCCGTACTCGCGGGCGAGCGTACGAATATATTCCAGATGCTCGTCGGGCGCTTCGATCTCTATATCGACATAACGCGCCCCCCTGCGGATCGCCGCCTCGAGCTGCTCGCGGGCGAATGCCTCGGAAGAGTTCGCAATCCGGCAGGTGGCAATCAGGTTCGGCCGAATCTCCACGAGCCGCTCGACCTCTTCGACCGAAAGACGGCAAAGGTCCGCCCGGAGTTCGGCCATTTCACACGATTCGAGGATCGCCCGGCAATCCCCGAAACTCTTTTCCTGTACGCTAACGCAGATCACGGGCGACCTCCTCCAACTGTTTTAACGGAATCGCACGATCCACCACCTCCCCCACCGCACGGGGCAGGATGAAATGAATGGCATCGCCCTCCACCTTCTTATCTTTTTCCAACGCTTCCAGCAAAACACCGATAGCTATGGGCGACTGGGTGGGAAGCCCGACCTTCTTCAAATCCTCCGCCAGACCGACCGCCAGTCCCGCCGGGGCGAGTCCCAGCCGTTCGGATACCCCGGCAGCCAGCACCAGACCGATCGCCACGGCTTCGCCGTGCATGATCGGACAATTTTTCTCGATGGCGTGAGCGAAGGTATGCCCCAGATTCAGCAAGCGCCGCTCCCCCTTCTCGAAAGCATCCCGCTCCACTACGGCACACTTGTATAACGCCGTTTTGCGAATGATTTCGGTAAGCTCCTCCTGCCCGTACACACATTCGCCCCCGCAACAGGTTCCCGCTTTCCGCAAGTGGGCCTCCATCCGGGCGAAATAATCCACGGCCTTGCGATAGTATTCCGCATCGAACAGGATGAAAGTCTTCAGGACTTCGGCGATTCCGGCCCGGAACTCCCGGGGCGAAAGCGTCCGCAGCGCATCGGTGCAGATATAGATCCATTCAGGCTGGGTGATCGTACCGACCATATTCTTATAGGCATGGAAATTCACGCCGTTCTTACCCCCGATCGAAGCGTCCACCTGCGCCAGCAGCGTCGTAGGTACGAAACCGAACCGAATACCCCGTTTGTAAACCGACGCCGCGAAACCGCAGAGGTCGGTCGTGATGCCGCCGCCCACGCCCACGAGAAACGAACTCCGGTCGGCTCCCCGCTCCAGCAACTGTTCGATAATATATTCTACCGTAGCGAAGGTTTTAACCTTCTCGGAGGTCTGGATCGGAATGAGTTCATACCGTTCGAAAAGGCCGAAAAAGGGCTTCAGGTTGCTGTCGATAACGACGAAAACCCGTCGGCCCTGCGGAATCAGGGCATCCAAACCGCTGAAATCGGATGATATATGAAGATTACTCACGTTTATTCGAAATTGTTTGTCCCGACAAATTTAGGAATTTTATGCCCGAAATAAAAAAGCGAAAAAAATTTTGTCATTTTCCGAAAAATGCGATACATTTGTCCCGTTAAATACCCTGGACGGATATTCGACGACAAAAACGATATGCAACACGTTCAGTTTACATACTCCTATTATTATTACCTTTATTCGGGCCGAGTAAAGGCGGGAGTTTGCGTGTTGTAAAGTTCGATCGACAGAATTACGAATTTAGATCATAGCTCCTGCCTTGAGGCGGGAGCTTTTTTGTTTTCAGTATGAAAAAACAACAACCTGCGGAGCTTGGCGGCTCCGAAGAAACGAAACCGGCAAAACCGACCGTCACCCCGGCCCGCCGGGTGGAAAACGTCGAGGAGTACTACTTCTCCGTGAAACTGAAAGAGGTGGCCCGGATGAACGAATCCGGCACACGTGTCATCAACCTGGGGATCGGCAGCCCGGACCTGCCCCCGTCGGCCGAAACCGTGCAGGTGCTCTGCCAGGCGGCAGCGCGGCCCGACACGCACGGGTACCAACCTTACGTAGGTATTCCGGAACTGCGTGCGGAGTTCGCCCGGTGGTATAAGAGATGGTACGGCGTGGACCTGGCCCCTGCTAACGAAATCCTGCCCCTGATCGGCAGCAAGGAGGGTGTGATGCACATTTCGCTGGCCTTCCTGAACGAAGGCGACGGGGTACTCATACCCAATCCGGGCTATCCGACCTACGCCTCGGTGTCGAAGCTCACCGGCGCCCGCATCCTGCCCTACGCCCTGAAAGAAGAGAACGACTGGCAGCCCGATTTCGAAGCGCTGGAGAAAATGGACCTGTCCGGTGTGAAACTGATGTGGTGCAACTACCCCAACATGCCTACGGGAGCCAACGGTTCGCGGGAGCTGTTCGAAAAACTCGTCGCCTTCGGCCGCAGGCACAACATCGTGATCTGCCACGATAACCCATACAGCTTCATCCTGAACGACCGCCCGTTAAGCATTTTGAGCGTGCCGGGAGCCAAAGAGATCTGCATCGAACTCAACTCCATGAGTAAAACCTTCAACATGCCCGGCTGGCGTATCGGAATGGTGGCGACCAATTCCCGGTTCCTGGAGTGGATCCTGCGCGTGAAGAGCAACATGGACTCCGGAATGTTCCGCCCGATGCAACTGGCCGCCGTCGAAGCGCTGAAAGCCCCCGACAGCTGGTACCAACGGATGAACGAGGTATATCGCCGCCGACGCGCACTGGCTGCCCGGATTCTGGAAACCCTCGGCTGCGATGTCCGCGACGACCAGGTGGGAATGTTCCTCTGGGGACGGGTGAACGATACCCTCGCGGCGCAACTCACGGCTGCCGGGGAGTGCCCGAACGGTGTCGGGGAAGCCATCTGCAACCGGGTGCTGTACCAGTCGCGAGTCTTCGTCACTCCGGGCTTCATCTTCGGCTCGGAAGGGCGGAACTACATCCGCATCTCGCTCTGCTGCAACGAGGAGATGTTGCAGGAGGCACTCGACCGGATCACGACGACCCGAACAAAACAGAATCAGTAAACAGAATATAAACAGACCGGATTCGCCGGTTACAGCCGGCGATCGCAAAATCAACAACGACAATGAAAATGGAAATAGAACCGCTCACTTTTCCGGGCGTGGATCCCAAACGTCCGATGATTATCGCAGGCCCTTGCAGCGCGGAGAGCCGTGAACAGGTACTCAAAACCGCCTCCGAACTGGCCGCCCGGGGCGTAAAGATCTTCCGGGCCGGTATCTGGAAACCCCGCACCAAGCCGGGCGGCTTCGAAGGCATCGGCGTCGAAGGCCTTCCCTGGATGAAGCAGGTCAAGCAGGAAACCGGCATGCTGGTAGCCACCGAGGTCGCCACCCCCGCCCATGTTTTCGAAGCCCTGAAAGCCGGCATCGACATCCTCTGGGTCGGTGCCCGCACCGTCACCAACCCCTTCGCCATGCAGGAGCTGGCCGACGCATTGAAAGGCGTAGATATCCCCATTCTGGTAAAAAACCCCGTCAATCCCGACCTGGAACTGTGGGTCGGCGCGATCGAACGGCTCTACAACGCCGGACTCCGACGGCTGGGCGTCATCCACCGGGGATTCAGCTCCTACGAGAAAAAAATCTACCGCAACGCTCCGCTCTGGCATATTCCGATCGAACTTCGCCGCAGGTACCCCAACCTCACCATCTTCTGCGACCCGAGCCACATCGGCGGTAAACGCGAACTGGTAGCTCCTATCTCGCAGCAGGCGCTCGACCTGAACTTCGACGGACTTATCATCGAATCCCACTGCGATCCCGACAGTGCGCTGAGCGATGCGGCGCAGCAGGTGACGCCCGAAGTGCTGGACTACACGCTGCAACTGCTCGTGGTGCGCGACAATGCCCAAACCACGGAGAACATCAGCATCCTGCGCCGCCAGATCGACGAGGTCGATGAGCAACTGTTGAGCCTCCTCGCCAAGCGGATGCACATCTCGCAGGAGATCGGCACCTACAAGAAGGAGCACAACATGCCCATCCTGCAAAATAAGCGTTACGATGAAATCCTGGACAAACGCGGCAAAATGGGGCAATCGCTCGACCTCGACCCGGAATTCATTTCGGAAATCATGAAGGCGATCCACGAAGAGTCGGTAAAGGTCCAGATGGAAATAATGAAATAACGACGTTCCCGATAAGCGAAGACAGCACCGAATTTATTCGGATTATGCCGTGCGAAGAAAACGAAGAAGCGATTCAATGTTTTCGGCAAACGGGGACGGAAGTTGCCGACGGCCTCTGCCGAGCGAAAAAACGAAGAATGAAATAGAACAATCCCCGGGCGGTCCCATGCCGCCCGGATCATCAAAAAACATAAACAAACCGATATATGCGCATACTGATTTTGGGAGCGGGAAAGATGGGCTCCTTTTTCACCGATCTGTTGAGTTTCAACCACGACGTAGCCGTCCTCGAAAAAGACCCTCGGCGGATGCGATTCATCTACAATGCCCAGCGCTTCACCTCGCCCGAAGAGATCGCCGACTTCCGGCCTGAACTGCTTATCAACTGCGTAACGCTGAACGCCACGCTCCAGGCATTCGAGGAGGTATTTCCCTATCTGCCGAAAGAGTGTATCATCTCCGACATCGCCTCGGTAAAGACCGGGTTGCAGGAATTTTATGAGAAATCGGGATTCCGGTACGTTTCGACCCACCCGATGTTCGGCCCCACGTTCGCCAACCTGGGCAACCTGCAAACCGAAAACGCCATCATCATCAAGGAGTCGGACCACATGGGCAAAATCTTCTTCAAGGACCTCTACGGTTCGCTGAAGCTCAACGTCTGCGAATACACCTTCGAGGGGCACGACGAAGTTGTGGCCTACTCCCTCTCGGTGCCGTTCGCCTCGACTCTCGTATTCGCCTCCATCATGAAGCACCAGGATGCCCCCGGCACCACCTTCAAGAAACACATGGCCATCGCCCGCGGACTGCTCTCCGAAGACGACTACCTGCTGACGGAAATCCTCTTCAACCCCAAGACGCCCGCACAGATCGACAACATCGTCGCCACGCTGACCCGCCTGTCGAAGATCATCGACAAAAAGGACAGCGGGGAGATGAAGCGGTTTCTGGACGGAGTCCGGAAAAACCTGGAGTAAAAATCGTACTCCATAAAAAACGGCCGGTATGTTACCGGCCGTTTTTCATATCGGGTCGATCCGCTAAAAACTCAACTTCACACCTGCCGTAAATCCGGCGCTGTACTGCGGAAACGTACTCCAGTCGTAAATCCGGCGGTTGCAAAGATTGTGACCTTCGGCGAATACCGTTACCCGCTTGGACGCGTACCAATCGACATTCAACCCCAGATCTACCGTATAGGGAATGCGCATATTCCCCACGATCCCGTCGTTCGGGAACCACGGAATCACTCGCGAAATATAGCGGTTGGACTGCAGGTCGAAAACGAGGCCGACCGAGAACTTACGATGATGATAGCGGGCCCGGATCGTACCCTCGAACTCCGGCAGGCCGATGCTCAAGGTCTGATGCTCGGTATAGGTCAGGCCCCGCCCGCCGATGGAGAACGTGAAATTGCTCACCGGACGGAACTCCAGCTCACCGTTGAGCGACATGACATTCAGCCGTCCCTGTACCAGACTGAACCCCTCATACCGGGTAGTCGGCGTATAGCAATACCAAAAGTTATGATTCTCGATGAAAGAATAGCCGACGAACAATCGGTAAATCAGCTTATCCTCGACGAGACGCCCGCTCACACCGACACGGACCGAATAGTCCACCGTATTGCGGGGCATCGGGTCCGTATAACGAGGCACGTAATAAAGATTGGTTTCCATAAGCTCCCGCATATCGTTGTGCTTCAGGGTTCCGTCCAACTCGACATAAGGTACGAAACCGCCGCCGCCCAGATCGAAACGCAAGTGAGCGTAGGGAATGAAATAATTCGCCGCATCGCGCCCCGCCACATCGTCCCGGTAGTAATCCAAACCGAACTCCATATCGACCGACCGGGCACGATAGGCATAACGGAACGCTCCCGAATAGGTCCGGTTGTAATAGTCAGAAGGAGCGGCCCAAACCGATTCGCCCTTGCGGTCGCCACCCCACCGGCCCTCGAATCCGGCCCGGAAGACGAGCGTATGGCGGCCGAAACGTCGTCCAACGGCGGCATCTACCCCCAAATTCCACTCGTTTTCGTACGGATAATCCAACACCGGAACGACATTATCCTCCAGATAGAGTTTCGAATCCAGCGGATTCCACCAGTTGCCCGCCGTGACCTCGACATTGAAATTCGTCCGCGAGAGGTCGTTGAAATCGTCGCCGATCCGTATCTTTCCCTGCAAATCGCCGATCACGCGGCGATTTCCGTTGTCGAAAGTCGGAAAGTCCGGATCGGGGAAAAGGCCGTAACGGTCGATGATCCGGTTCCGGTAGCTCACCTCGCCCTCCAGCACATGACGCCCGATGTATTTCCCGGCGGCGACACCCACCCGATTGTCCATCCACAGGGCGCTATGGTCCCCGTCGGGCGTATAGGGAATCCGTCCGTACCGTCCGTCGTGGTTGATATAGCCCAACGCATAGCCGATGTCGGGATTCTGCGTCGAAACATACAGATCGAGCGCCGAATTGAGCGGATAACCCGCTCCGGCCTTCAGGTAAAAAGGCAGCGGACGGTCGAACTCCCAATAGGTGATCGTCGCAGGACGGATCGGGCGCGTGGCGAGCTGCGTTTCGAGCGTGAGCGGCGTGATCGAATAGTCGATTTCCGGCTGTATGGCCGCCGTATCGACCATATTGGGGCGCACGGCAAGTTTCGTCGCATGCTCCACGCTCGGCACATAGGCTTTGGATACTTCGACACGCTTCTCGACCTGGGCGTTGAGCACCCCGGGCACCGCAAGCAGTCCGGCGATAAACATCAGGGACAGAATAGCTGATCGCTTCATATCGTTAATTGAGTTTCTTGATTTTCTCTTTCGCTTCCGCAACGATTCCGTCATCGGCAGGAGTGTAGCCGTCCACGATACTCTGGTAGGTCGCCCGGGCCTGGAACATGTCGCCCTTCTGCACATAAATATCGCCCAGCACAAGGAAGGACTTGGCCAGCCAGAAGGCATGAGGCGTTCCCTTGTCCGAGAAATCGAGCACCAGTTTTTCGGCACGAGCCGTATCGCCGGCCCGGAACGCGGACTCGATCACCCGGTAGGCCGACTCGGCTCCCTCGGGTGTTTTCACATTGGCGCTCAAAACCTTGTAGATCTTTTGCGCGGCAGCGGCATCTCCCCGGCGATCCAGAATCCCGGCCTTCGCAAACTGGGACGCTCGCCATGCCTCGTCTCCCGCAGCGGTGTAGGATGCCACATCGTCGGCCATGGACAGAATCCGCTCCTCGTCCCCCGCCGCGATCGTCGCACGGACGTAGCCGTTCATGGCCTCGGCTTTTCCGGCAGCGGTGCTTTCGGCATCGGCCAATTTGCGGTAAGCCGCCGCGGCTTCCGTAAAGCGTTCATCGGCAAAAGTCATTCCAGCCAGCATCTTCAAAGCCCGATGCGTGTACTGATTCTGTCCCGCATCGGCCAGAGCCGCGAGCGTTTCGATCGCACGGGATCGTTCGCCCGTCTTCAGGTAGCAATCGCTCAAGCAATAGAGCGCATCGGCCGTATAATATCCCTTGGGATAATTTTCGAGATAACTGCGCAGCGACTTGGCCGCCGACGCAGGCTCGCCCGAAAGATAGATCCGGCGGGCGGCAGCGAACGAAAGCGAATCACGCGACATGGCCGTAAGGTCCCCTTCGACACCGCTCTTCCGGGCATAATCGAAATAACCGCCGGCATCTCCTTCGGAGACGTAAATATCCCGAATCCCCTGCAAGGCATCCTTGGCATCGGAGGATTGGGGAGCGGTCTTCACCACCATATCATAGTAGGAAAGCGACTTTTTCTTGTCGCCCAGGTTCAGGTAAGCCAGTCCCAACTCGGACAACGCGGCGCTCCGGTAGGGCGAATAAACATAGGTTTCGACGAAAGGTTCGAGCACTGCGGCCCCCTCGCGGTAGCGCTCCTGCGCTACGAAAGTCCGGCCCAGTTCGTAAGTCGCATCGTCGAGGTAATCTCCCCTGCCGTCGCGGATAATCTGCTGCAACGCCTTGATTTTTTCAGATGTACGTCCCAGAATACCGAGCGTAACGGCCCGCTGGTAGCGAGCGTAATCCGCTCCGTCGTCGGACGCGGCCGCAGCCTGTCCGTAATACTTCAACGCCTCGTCGAACTGGCGATCCGAATAGTAGGTGTCGCCCAGACGATTGCGGGCATCCGTGCGATAACCGTCCTGAGTGGGATACAATTCGATGAAGCGAACGAACGACTCCCGCGCCCGGGGCATATTCTCCTTCGAGAAGTGGCAATACCCCGTATTGTAGAAAGCCATCGCATATTCGGGCTCGGTTTTCGGCGCCCGCTTCAGGTAGGACTCGTAATCGCGCAGAGCAACGTCGTAATTTCCCCTGCCGTAAGCGATTTCACCCTGCCAAAAGGTTGCCAGCGCATTGTATTTGGGACTGATTCCGATACGGGCGGACTCCGCCAGATAACGCCCGGCCCCCTGCGTATCGCCCTTTTCCAGTGCGCTCAAGCCGCGGAAATAGGCGATCTTCTGCTTGGCGGCCAGCAGGTCGCCATCGGGATCGGGATAGGAAGCGATGATCTCGTATGCTTCGTCGTAATTGTGCGAATTGTAATAGGCCGCCGCCAACAGCTCTTTGGCCGTGCGTACACGGGGCGACGACGGATACTGGGCGACATAGCGGTTGAGTACCTGAATCGCTTCGTTGAAACGTCCGCCCCCCAGTTCATATTGCAATTTTCCATAATTGAACAGCGCGTCCTCGGCAATCGCGGAATCGAATTCGGCATTCGAAGCCATGGCGAACGACTGCATCGCCTGCTGCTTGTCCCCGCCGCGCAAGTAACAGTCGGCCAGGTGGTAGGAGGCGTTCTGCGTCAGAGCGTCGTCGGCTCCGCACGCCTTGCGCAGATACTCTGCGGCATCGTCGTAGCGGGCCGTACGGTAGAGGGAGAATCCGTAGAGATAATTTTCATCCCGGCCCATTTCTCCGCCGGCCTGCACGAAAGCGTCGAGGTAATCCAGCGGTTTGGAATATTCGCCCAGGCGGAACCACGCTTCGGCCATGACCCGCGAGAGTTCGGCCCGCTGGCGGGGCGATGCCCGGCGGATCAACTCTTCGCCGTTCTCGACCACGTAGCGGTAATTCCCCTGCTTGAACTCGATTTGCAGCAGGTAATAGGGCGCTACC
>OHTK01000757.1_pt1 | contig 13090 bp, 8 predicted proteins | sample 1578931 | NCBI WGS metagenome assembly OHTK01 (sample SAMEA3879553, study PRJEB24766) | human gut metagenome | biome: human-associated habitat; feature: feces | place: USA | collected 1985/1987 | reverse complement strand
TTTCAGAGACTTGAAATATACGGTTGGAATGTTGAATTTTCATTCAAAAAAGGTGATGTGCATTCATCAGGAAATCTACGCACATTTAATCATATATAACTTTTCTGAAATGATTACCTCACACGTAGCCATTAGCAAAAAGAAAAGATTATATACATACAAAGCAAACTTTTCCATGGCAGTTCATGTGTGCAGATTATTCTTTTATGAAAAAGCGACATCACCCGGATTGGAAGCCATAATTTCAAAGAATCTGATTCCCATCAGACCGAACAGACATTATACACGGAAACGGTCAGAAAAGGGATTTTGTGGCTTCCTATATAGAGTAGCATAATAATTGGAAATTGAAAACCAATTTTAGACAGACTTAGATCTGTCTTATTGTGATACCTAAAGTTAAAAAGAAAGCGATTGAAGAAAATAATTTCTCAATCGCTCTTGCGGTATTATTCCATCCAAGTAACCATCTGCTAACTTATTTCTCTTTGTCTTAGTCCTTTTAATCCTCCCTTCTATTTGTTTCACTTCTTTTTCTATTTTCTCATCCTTTAAAATTACCTCTATCTTATCTAATAAATCTTCCAAAATATCCTGATTATTTTCACATAATATTTTATATGATTCTACAAATGCTTTTTCTATTACCGCCTCTGGTATTGCTTTTGATTCAGGACAAAATCTTTTTCCTTTTTTCGCAGATTTTACACATTGCCATATTACTTTTGAATATTTCGAACTGCTATGCCAAGTTCTTTTTGATAAATTTGACCCACAAAAATAACACTGCAACATACAGCTAAATGCATATTGTCTTCTGATTCTAACTCTATTCGATTCTGTTGATGTCTTTGCTCGTTTTACATTTCTTGATATTCGCAATTCCTGTGCTTTGTCAAAAACCTTTCGTGATACAATCGGTTCATGATGTCCTTCTACATAAAACTTATCTTCTTCTCCATTGTTAGGCAATCTTCTCTTTGATATAGGATCAACCGTATAAGTCTTTCCCTGTAGCATGTCTCCCATATATTTTTCATTTTTTATGATATTTAAAATTATCGAACATGTCCATTGACAATGATTATACGTGAGAATTCCTTCTTCATTCAATTCTCTTGCAATTACAGTTCCTCCAGCTCCTTGTAAATATCTATCGAAAATATGCCTTACAGTTTCTGCCTCTGATTCTACAATTTTCAATTCACCCGTTTCTTTATCACGATCATATCCAAAGCATCGACTAAATCCTACCAATTCACCTCTTTTCATTTTCATCTTAAGTCCTTTTTTCACATATGCAGAGGTATTTTCTACTTCTTGTTGTGCTACAGAACTTAAAATTGTTGTCAAAAATTCGCCGTCTTTTAACGTATTAATTTTTTCAACTTCAAAATAAACTGCCACGTTCATTTCTTTTAACATTCTGACATATTTCAATGTGTCTAATGTATTTCTTGCAAATCTTGGTATACTTTTCGTTATAATCATATCGATTTCGCCATTTGTACAATCTTCTATTAATCTTTTAAAATCATTTCTTTTTTTTACATTCGTTCCTGTGATTGCTTTATCCGCATAAATCCCAACAAATTCCCACTCATCATTTTTTTCAATTAAATCTGTATAGTACTTTATCATAGAATTATAACTTTTGATTTGATCTTCACTGTCTGTGCTAACTCTACAATATGCGGCAACTCTCAATTTACGAACTGTTTTACGAAAAGCTCCTAAAGCTACTTTATTTCCTTTTATAAATTTGATTTCCATTTTTTATCCTTTGACATATTATAATGCTACACATTTTAACGAACACAATTTTTCACGTCAAATAACTAAATCTGACACAATTTTATACTCTTCCATTAATTTATTTCTATACTGTATATCATTGTATATCTTATCTATATCTTGATTTTTATTATTAGCTAATAAAATTTTTACTAACTGTAATGTAGCATTTTCCCCTATAATTTTTCCCTGCGCTATACCTTGTGTTATTCCTTGACTTATTCCTTGCTCAATTCCTTTATTAATTGCTGTATCTAATATTGTACACATAGTAACCTCTCCTTCCTCATTTTTCTTTACATCCAATTGCAAAAATCTTTCGTCTTCTGCAAAAATCCTCATAAATTTTAACATTTCATCCACATGTTTGATTGGTTTATGATTTTCAATTGTTTTATAACCTTTTCTTCGTTTTACAAAATAATCCGCAATAATTCCAAAGTCACTTTGAAACATTTTTATTTGTTCTTCTGTCAGATATGCTATGTCAAATACATTCAATTTATAATTTTGAAACAGCTCCTCATTCACACTTTCTTGATTGATAACTTCTCTTAGTTCTTTATCATCTTTCCATTGATTATCTCCAAAATGTAAGATCAGTGTTATTACTTTACAAAATTCTTTTGCACCTTTCTTTAACATCTGAGAACGATAACTTGCTCCATCGTATGTAATTACACGTAGTGGCATCTTTTTATCTTTGATTGTCTGATTTTCAATTCCAAATAATACCTTGAAACCTTTTTTATTATTCCATTCTTTCAAAGTATCTCTCTCTTCTTCATGAAGCACATCATCTGATGCTTTATATTGTGACCGTATATTTGTTGTCCGTAGTTCCTCTGGTTTAACTACCTCTTCTCCTTGATAAACTAATACATTGATAATATCTGCAAATACATCTGGATAATCTTCCAATAACTTTTCAATCTTATCCTTTTCTCCCATTCCTGACTCCTTGTTTGTAAACTATCATTTGGTTATCTTATCTGCAGAACTGCATATTCATAGAATTTCTCTGAATCGAATTACAATTATATAGAACTTCTTTGACTTTAATCTAGATTATTGATGTTTATAGTTTACATTAATTTACAAATATTGGCAAGTATTTTTTACAGTTTATTCCACATATTTTATTTATTATTAGTATACTGCACTTATTTCATATTTTCAATACTTCTTTTAGAAGCACTAATAACAGAAGAGCCATCCGGCGAGCATAAATTCTCTGGCGGATGGCTCCTATTCTTATTTATTTTTTCTCATATACATATCAAAGACTATTACAATCTACTGCTGAAACGCATTCAACAGATTAGGGATCATCTGTTTCTTACGTGACATAACTCCAGGAAGAATTGCAACTTTATCTTCTGGTGTTACACCAAATCCGCGTTTGATCACTCCCTCAGCTTCTGGTCCGCAGATCAGCAGATGTGTTGTTTCCTCTAAGATGTTTGTTAGCATAAAGAATACGTAATCGAGTCCCTGTTCTTCTTTCACAGAATCCATATATTCAAGGATTGATGCTTTGATATCATCTAATTCTCCCTGATCCATGGATGTGATCTGTCCAACACCAAAGTCAATTGTATCGGCATTGAATTTCTTATAATCCATGTAGAAAATCTCGTTTGGAGTCTTACCACTTAAATCACTTCCTGCACGGAACATTGCTTTGGCATGTTCTTCTACATCAATTCCTGCGATCTGTGCTAATTCTCTCGCGATCTGTTCGTCCACTGGTGTACATGTTGGAGAACGGAACATTAATGTATCAGAAAGAATTGCTGAACACATTAATCCTGCCATCTCTTTTGTAATCTCGATTCCCTGTTCACGGTACATCTGAGCAACGATCGTTCCTGTACATCCAACTGGCTGATTTCTGAAGTAAACTGGTGATACAGTTTCCACACTTCCGATTCTGTGGTGGTCGATGATCTCCATGATCTCACATTCTTCTAATCCTTCGACTGCCTGTGATACCTCATTATGGTCAACTAAGATTACCTGTTTCTTGTTGAATTCTAAGATACGACGTCTGGAAATAAATCCTACAAATTCGTTATCTGCATTCAATACAGGGAAGTAACGGAAACGTTTCTTTGTCATCTCTTCTTTGACATCATCTACAAAATCTGTTTCATTGAAAGATACGATCGTATCTGTTGCCATGATATAAGATACTGGCATTGCCTGGCAGATCAAACGGCTTGCTGTAAATGTATCATATGGTGTTGTGATGATTCTGCAGTTCTTTTCCTTTGCAAGTTCTAATACTTTATCAGTAACTTCTGTACCCATGCATACTACAACACACTGTACTCCTGTCTGGATCGCACCAATCTGTGCATCTTCACGGTTTGCAACGATCACTGTATCTTTAGCTGTTACAAATTCTTCCATTGTATCAACACTTGCGGCAGATACTGTTAACTTACCTTCTGTGATATATCCTTCGATATCTCCTGCCTGAAGTGTTCCATCTAATGTTTCTACAACATTTTTATATGGTGTTTTTGCTTTGGCAAGGATTTCATTGTCATAAACATCCATGTCTGCTTTCAACACATCACTGATGGATACCAGACCGATCATTTTCTTTCCATCTAATACTGGAAGAGACACGATCTTCTCTGTCTGCATCATTTCACGTGCAGATTTCAGGGAATCTGTCGCTTTTGCACCTTTAACTAGATTTAAATTTACGTCTTTTAATCTTGGTCTTACATCACTAACATATTTTGGATCTTTAATTCCAAATGTATCCAATACATATCTTGTTTCGCCGTTGATATTACCGGCACGATATGCTTCGTATCCATTTCCTTCCACTTGATTCTTTAAGTTTGCGTATGCGATCGCAGAACAGATGGAATCTGTATCTGGATTGCGATGTCCAATGACATATACTTTTTTCATTGTTCCTCCTTCTTTCTTGGCAGCCGTATTATGAATGTCGTATACTCATTCTGGCTTTTTGCTTTGATAGTTCCATCATGAAGCTCTATGATCTCCTTCGCAAGTCCAAGACCTGCCCCGCCAGTTTCAGAAGATCTTGCTTCATCTAATCTGTAAAATTTCTCAAACAGGTTATTTAATTGATGTTCTGGTATAGTCTTTCCCTGATTCCTGACTAAAATCTCTGCGTTATCTCCATCGATCATTCCATAAACCTCGATGAGAGAATTCGGATAACAATACGATACTGCATTCCTTAACAGATTCTCAAAAACCCTGGCAAGCCTGTCCGGATCACCATAAATTAATATTTTATCATCTACCTCTATCTTCCACTCTAATCCTTTCTGCTTAAATACCGCAGCAAAAGAATCCATCACCTGTTCAAGCAGAACATAAAGATAAAATTCCTTTTTGTCCAAGGTAATATTCTGAAGATTATACCTTGTAATTTCAAAGAACTCATTGATCAATTCTCCAAGACGTTTCGCTTTCTCAAGAGAAATTCCTGTATACTTGGCTCTTTGTTCTTCTGACATATCCGGCGATTCATTTAACAATGATAAATATGCAATGATCGACGTCAACGGTGTCTTCAGATCATGAGCAAGATAGACGATGATATCATTCTTTCTCTGCTCACTTTCTTCTGCAATCCGCCTCTGTTCTTTCAACGTTCCTTTGATCTCATTTAATTTATTCTCCAAAGGATTCAACTCTGGTGGGAGCAATATGCGGTCTTTGGATTCATTTAAGATCATCTGGATCCCGCCTTCAACCTGTCTTAGGTATGTCGTGAATTTTGACATACCCAGATAAAAGCTTAACAAAAGCAGCACAAAAAATCCAGCACCAATGATCATTGTTTTATTTTGTACAAAGATCAGACGATATACACGGATCGCTTCCAGCTCATCCATCCCGATCCGTTCAAATATATAAACGACCGTTTTGGCAAATGGATCCTGAAATACACCATCTACAAATATATCAAGTACAAAATATCCGATACATGCAACAATCAAACTGATTCCCAATGTCTGTAGTATGATCCTTATCTTTAAACTTCTGTATTTACTCCTCAACTTTGTATCCAACTCCCCAGACTGTCTTGATCAATTCTTTGTGTCCCATGACCTCTCCCAGCTTCTCACGGAGATGTCTGATATGTACCATAACTGTATTATTGTTGTTCTTAAAATACTTTTCTTTCCATACCTGCTCAAAAAGATTCTCTGAGCTTATAACCTTCCCGCGGTTCTGTGTCAGAATCCATAAAATTGAAAATTCTAGCGGTGTCAATGTAATTTCTTCTTCTCCATAAGTACACTGGTGTGTTGCACGATTTAAGATAAGACCTGCGATCTCCTGTGTATCTTCCTGATTCATACCGCTTCCATCGTTGTATCTTGTAAATCTTCGAAGCTGTGCCTTCACTCTTGCCATCAATTCCAACGGCTCAAATGGTTTCTCAATATAATCATCAGCTCCCAATGTCAATCCATTGATCTTATCCATGGAAGATACTTTCGCTGTCAGCATGATCACAGGGAAATTGTGTGTTAAACGGATCTGTTTTAAAATCTCAAATCCATCAATATCTGGCAGCATCACATCAAGGATCGCCAGATCAATATTCTCATGTTCTACACACGCCAAGGCATCCTTTCCATTGTAAAATTTATGTACATTATAATTTTCATTCTTTAAATATAATTCAATAAAGTCAGCAATCTCTTTCTCGTCATCTACTACTAATACAGTTGACTGTCTCATTCGCTTCCTCCTTACTCTTTACCACCCTGAATCACATGAAATCTTGCTTCTTGGCTTTCTTCTTCCACTTCTGTTCTCGTATGTCCCTTGAGACTATATAATGGTACAGTTTTATAAAGCGTACGGATCAATTCACAAAGAATCCTTTGATGTTCTTTATCTTCTTCGTCCAGAAGATTCACATATGCAGATGTAATCTCTTCATAAGTCAATCCATTTTGAATCTTAACGACCAGTGATTTTACGATCATCATAACCTTATACTGATCATTCTCGATATTCTTCATCACAAAATCATATAATTCTGGGATTCCATCCCAGCCTCCAATTCCATTGCCTAGTGCCAGATTCTTATATTCATCTTCACTGTAACGTTTCCATGATAGATCTTCCCTAAGGCTCCACTGAATAAATACTTCGTTACGATTTTCTACCTCACGGCTTGCCAGTAACAGTCTTGAATTCATCTGATTTCTTAATAAGATTCCTGACTGCCAGAATACAATACGGAGTAATATAAATTCTTCCAACTCATCATAAGTCAGCTCTGGAAACATCTCTTCCTGGATCATCTGGCAGCACTCATAAATATCTAAAATACCATATAAAAACAACATTCCAAAGAGAATATTCTCAAGTCTGGTACCCTCTTCTAACTCTTCCTGAACTCTGCGGCTTTTCAGAGAGAAGAAAAAATTATCCTTTGCTTCTATATTCAATAAGATCGTATCGTCTTCATATGAGAGAAATCCAAGAAAATGTAACTGCTCAATCTCTCTTGCGTACATCTCAGCAATCAGACTCTCACCTTCCATATCCCAGCATTGTAGCAAGAATTCGATTGCTTCCTGCTGTAATAACTTAGTGATCAATTGTGGCATATCATAAAGTTTCTCTGCTATCTTCTCTGCCAGAGATACTTCACTTTCGTCTTCATGAAACACAATATCGATTCGTTCCGATAAAACCATCAGGTTGACTCTTGGATTGGTTGCAAGTTCTTCTATATAAGTTCGTTTTGATTCTTCAATTCTTGCCATCGCCCGATTCCTCCTTTGTCTTAATCTTATAAAGTATATCTTATCGAGCTTCTTCCGTCCAGTGGAACAGGCATAAAGAGTCGTCTAAAATAATTCTTTAATTCGGTTTATATTCTCTTTTGTGACACGGTATCCCATATCATACGTTTGTTTTAATACATCAATGTCTTTCTCCAGACTATCGATCGTATATTCCGGTCTTAGGATCACTGCCTTTCCTTCCCTCTCTAACTGCTCACAATACCTAACTGTTTTGTTATATCTTATATGACGATTTAACAGCAGTTCCGGTAAATGTGGATATTTTCTCTTGAGAAGTTTTGCCGCAGCTTTGTTACTCTTACTTAATTCTTTTCTATACCCTTCTGGCCTTGTCAGTACGATCAGATTCTTCTCATTCCCATCTTCTATTGATCGTCTGATCGGAATCGGATCTGCAATTCCACCATCATAATAAGGCTTTCCATCTACTTTGATCGTTGGAAATACAAACGGGATCGCACAAGTTGCTCGAAGCATCGTACACTTCTTATCCAGTTTCATTCCATCTTTGTATTCTGCCTTCCCTGTCCATGCATTTGTCACACCGACCTTGATCGTTCCTTTGTATTCATTGAATGTCTTCCAGTCAAATGGATACAGTTTGTTTGGGATCGTGTCATATACGAAATCCAGTCCAAAAAGACTTCTATCTTTCAATAGATTCCTCGCTCCCATGTATCTTTTATCATTCCTGTGGTTCATCAGGATCTTTAAATTTCTTTCCTTTTGTTTGGATATATAGGAAAAACCATCACAGATTCCCGCAGATACTCCGATCATATAAGGAAACATGATATCTTCATCCAACAGTGCATCCATCACTCCTGCACTAAAGATTGGACGAAATGTTCCTCCTTCTAAAATAATACCAGGCATCTTTATGCCCTCCTCATCTTCTTATGTTTCGTAAACTTGTCTTATGTTGTGTCATGTGAGTTCTATAGACACTTGTTTTTTATTATATCACGTTTCGATTCTCCATTGTTACATTTTGTCAAAGATTTTCTTAAGAGATTTCGAAATTTTTGTGAATAAAATAGATATCGCTTCCTTTCATTTATTTCAAATTGGTCTGTAACGTATGGATCAATTCCTCAATAACAATTGGTTTGGATAAAAATCCATCCATACCACATTCCAGTGCTTTCTTTCTATCTTCATCAAAAGCATTGGCAGTCATAGCAAGGATCGTAATTTCTGCCAGTGCTGGATCATCCAGTGCACGGATCTGCTTTGCAGCCTCATATCCATTCATTACAGGCATCTGAATATCCATAAGTACAAGCTCATAATCGCCTGGTGCTGAATTCCTGATCTTCTCAACTGCCTCTGCTCCATTTTCTGCTGTATCAACCTGGAATCCATATTCATTAAGAATCGCCAGTGCAATCTCACTATTTAATTCATTGTCTTCCACAAGCAGGATACTTCTGCCTCTGAAATCTGAACTTGCTGTCGGAAGAATATTATCATCCGTGCTCGCCTGCTTCTGACCGATCGCTGTCATCAAAGTATCTCTGATATCTGACATAAATATTGGTTTCGCACAAAATGCATTGACTCCTGCTGCTCTTGCTTCCGCTTCGATCTCTGACCAGTCGTAAGCAGTCAGGATAATGATCGGTGTATCATCACCAAGACTGCGAATCTGTCGGGTAACTTCTATACCATTCATATCTGGCAGCCGCCAATCGATGATATAGGCATGGAATGCATCTCCCAGCTCTATAGACTGCCTTGCACGGAGAACCGCCTCCTTACCAGAAAGTGTCCATTCCGAACGCATTCCAACCTTTGCAAGCATCTTTGTCACGCTGTCACAGGTGTTAAAATCATCGTCTATCACCAATGCCTTAAGACCTTCGAGCTCTGCGATCTTCTCTACACGATGATGCTTAGACTGGACCCTCAATGGTAGTCGTACAATAAATTCCGTACCTTTGCCCTGTTCTGTCTGAATCTCAATGTTTCCACCCATCATATCCACGATATTCTTGGTAATAGCCATGCCCAGTCCTGTACCTTGAGTCCTGCTGACTGTAGAACTTCTCTCCCGCTCAAAAGGAGAAAAAAGTTTCTGTACAAATTCCTCACTCATACCGATTCCGTTATCCTTTACCCGGATCTCATATAACTGACGCTCTCGCTGTGTTCCCGGATATTGTTTCAACCGAACAGAAACCATTCCGCCTGCAGGAGTAAACTTGATTGCATTGGATAAAAGATTCAGCAATATCTGATTTAGCCGTGTCTTATCGCAATACACATCCTCATTCATAACATCCATGGCATCCATATAAAGTTCCAGCTGCTTCGCGTGAATCTGCCCACTGATGATCGTCTTCAGGTCATGAAGTACATCCGACAAACTAACCTCTGTTTCTTCCAGATGGATCTTTCCACTCTCAATACGACTCATATCCAGTATATCATTGATCAGTGAAAGCAGATGATTGCTGGATGAAAGAATCTTGCCAAGATAATCTCTGACCATTTTCTTGTTATTAATGTTGCTCACAGCCAGTGTCGTAAACCCAATGATAGCGTTCATTGGCGTCCGGATATCATGAGACATGTTAGAAAGAAAAGTACTCTTTGCCTGGTTGGCATTCTCCGCAGCATGGACTGCATCAGAAAGTGCCTGATTCATTTTCTTGTCAGCAGTACGATCCGACATAACCAGTATATATTTCTTATCTCCGTTCACCTCACTACCCATTGCAACACTATGAAACCAGCGTCGTTCTCCTGTTTTCTGATGAACATACTCAAAATCCCATTCCTGCTGTTCATGAACCTGAATCTCCTTTAGATGATCCTTCTTCGGATCTTTCGTATCCTCAGAATGCAGTTCTCCTAAAACAGAAATATCTTTCCGAATCTGTTCTACGGTAATCCCCAACAGTTTTTCTACATTCGGACTGACATAATCTGCCCGATACGTTTTTGCATCCAACATTAAGAATACATCATCTACATTCATTGACAACTTTTGAAACATCTCATCCCTGTACAAGATCTCTGTGTCTTTTTTCTTCAGTCTTACACTGTTTTTTCGTAAAATAAATCCAATAAGGACTGCTGTAATACAAAGCACGACTGCACCCACAAGAAGCATCGTACTAAGTTGCAAAGTGTTCATACTGGCATTGACGATATCTGCCTGGACAAGTCCCAGAAATACCCAGTCCTGAATGCCTGATTTTTCATAAACAAGATAATAATCCTTTTCATCCAGATTTAGTAACATCGCACCTGTATGTCCCTCTTTAAATTTCTTCGAAATTTCAAGGATCTCTTTTTCGGAGATATCTGTATGTTCTCTCAAAATGCCAAAAAAGTTATACACGTTTCCCCATGACTCTAAAGAATGATCGATCACAACACGACCATCTGGATGAAGAACATAACTCTTTGCTTTTCCATTAAACGCAGAGATATCGAGTACATTTACTATATCAGCGTTTTCATAGGCAATAGCAATTGCATCATATTTAAATCCCTGATAACTTCCATGAGCCTTCGGGCTGGCAAAAACAAGCATCTGGGATTTTCCGGGAACTGCTGCATTGGTTATGATATCATTGCCTTTTTGAATCTTATCTTCAATATTTTCCTGTAATCCAAGATACCCTGTTTCACCTGTTGTCATCTTATAGTTACCGTCAGCTGATAGAAAATAAAAATATAAAAATCCCGCATCTTTCTGCGCTTTATCTATATAATCACGAATTTTGCTTTCACTTGGAGCATCTTGCAGATACTTACTCCACATATGAAGATACGTCAGATTCTTATTTGAGAGTTCCCTTAACATATTATCCGACTGATGGAAAACTTCTGTTAGATGAGAAACACTTTCCTCATATACAGTTTTCGATACAAATCCAAAATATTGAGAAACAGCCAAAACGATTCCAAGAAAGAATGCAAGAAAAGCAATGACCTTGAGTCGTTTTCTCATGATAGGTTTCTCTTTGTTCATATTATGATTCTTAACATCCATTCTTCTCACCTCAGAGTCATATAGTCTTCAGGCTTTGCGAGAACGGCATCACCCTTCAAAACACATTTTGTCCAGGTATCTTTCACCTCTCCATCAAATACAATGTTTTTACCCGCTGGATACGATTCCATATGTTGTGGTGTCGCAAGACAGGTTACAGTAAAAGTATCCTTATCCTGAACTGATTTTCCATTCTTTGTAACTTTACTTAATGTATAGCCATCTTCCGTTTCATTAATTTCCACAGAAATACCACTAACTACTGGCAAAGAGCCACGGTTAAACGGAATAAATCCTCCCTCATAGCCTTCTACAAAGTTTTTGATTATTTCTTTCAGCTCAGCCCCACTCATCTTGCTGCTGTAAGCCGCCAGACCATTTGGCATGATCATGTCACCTGCCATTTTTTCTGTGTAACCGGCTTTCAGCACATTTCCCGTAAAGCTGTTTCCGGTTGCGATCAGCACATCTGACCCATAGATGCCACGTAGCGTGTTTGCCATAACAGAATATGCTGCATTTCCTCCACTGCTGTGGAAACGGTTGGAATACGACTTCTGTGAATCCAGCACGATATCCTCAGAAGCAGTTTCTTCCTCAAGAAGCTGAGAATTAAATGACTGGTATGCCTGCCCTGCATCGTATTCTCCTGAGATCATTTTGGAAACCACATCCTTGGAAACAGAGAAAAAGTCACTTGACGCAATACGGATATACATATGGTTTTCTTCGATCACAGGTTTCACATCCTTCAGATATTCCGTAAGCTTAAGATCCACATCCTGGCTGTAGCTTAACAGATCCTGTCCATCACTAATGATCCTGTTCTGCGCATCCTCTGAAAACATTGTATCCAGTACCTCCATTGCTTTCTTTCTGCGTGTTTCATCCTTTGTCAGATCATGGTTTAAGGCCACCTGGAAATATGGCGTAGTCATAATCCACTTTTCACCGTTCTCCTGAAAGAATGGAAGAAATGTTGTGTTAATGCCCTGATCCTGGAACATTTTTACACCGAAAGAACTGCCAAAGTACATGGCAAGCTTGCCACTTTTGTACATCTCAACAACATCATCATAATTCATATTCAAATCTTCCTGACTAAGCCCTGTATCCTGAATAAACTGTTCCATACGTTCAAAAGCCTCTGGCCAGACGGTATCGTCCAGACCTTCTCTCTTTGTATTTTCCGAGTCACTGTAGACCGTCCGCCACTTGCGTCCTTCCACAGAAGACAACTCTGATATAGACAGACCCTGCAGTGTTTCCATACAGGTATAATCATAAGAATAGTCTGCCGTAAATCCACGAACACCCACTTTGTCAAATGCCTGGCAGGCGGAAACAAAACTCTCGTAATCTGTTGGCAACGGGATATCATATTTTTCAAAAAGGTCTTTGTTCACTACAAAACCATGGGCATCTGCACACACAGGAAGCCAGTTTACGCTTCCATCCTCGT
>OHTK01000741.1_pt1 | contig 13291 bp, 9 predicted proteins | sample 1578931 | NCBI WGS metagenome assembly OHTK01 (sample SAMEA3879553, study PRJEB24766) | human gut metagenome | biome: human-associated habitat; feature: feces | place: USA | collected 1985/1987 | reverse complement strand
GATGTCAGACAAATACATCAAGCATCCGCTGGAGGTTGTATCGGTTGGAGATATCGTGGATGTGACGGTAATGAGTGTCGATCTGGACAAGCATCGGATACAGTTATCTATGATAAAATAGGGTGAAATAGAAAAATTTTAAAAAAAATCAAAAAATATGAAAATTTTTCTTGCATATTGAAAAGTTATTTGGTAAAATAGCCTATGTTGTGAGCCCGCAAAGAAGAAATATGCAGGCAGGGCTTAATATTTGTCAAGGAGGTGCTAACGGTGGCAAAGTGTAGTATTTGTGAAAAAGGAGCTCATTTCGGTAACAATGTGAGCCATTCTCATAGAAGATCAAACAGAATGTGGAAATCAAACATCAAGTCTGTGAAGGCAGTAGTTAACGGTACTCCTAAGAAGATTTATGTTTGCACACAGTGCTTGAAGTCTGGTAAGGTTGAGAGAGCCTAAGCAGATGGTAAAAAAACAGCATATTAGTATGCTGTTTTTTTTATGCCGTCCGTTGATACGCAGAGATGACAAATAAATAGAATTGCATAGCAGGTAAAAGTTGCTAAATCCTGTTAAAAAGGGTATAATGTCACTATATGACTTTAAACAGCCGGAATCAGTCTGGCTTATTACGGAAACGGAGGTAAACGCATGAAGGGTTATTTATCGAATGAAAACGGTGAAATCATTATAGAGAATGAAGTTATTGCCCAGTATGCCGGACACGCTGCATTGGAGTGCTTCGGTATTGTTGGTATGGCAACCATCAGCATGAAGGATGGTATTGCGAAGCTTTTAAAGGGCGACAGTATCAGCAAGGGTGTCAATGTAGTCATCGGTGAGAACAATGAGCTGTCTATTGATTTTCACATTATTGTGGCATATGGTGTCAGCATTTCGACGGTATGTGACAATCTGATCAGTACCGTACAGTATTCCATCGAAGAGATGACAGGTATGAAGGTGAAGGCAATCAACATCTTTGTTGAGGGCGTTCGTGTGATAGATTAATAACATAGATCAGGAGGACAGACAAAGTGGCTACAAAGGTAATTGATGCCCAGTTGTTACAGAAAGCATTTATTGCTGGCGCATACAACTTAGAGAGAAATAAAGATTATATCAACGAATTGAACGTATTCCCGGTGCCGGATGGCGATACAGGTTCCAATATGTCACTTACGATCATGGCGGCAGCCAGAGAGGTAAGTGCACTGGAGAACCCATCGATGGATGAGCTTTCCAAGAAGATTTCCAGCGGTTCCCTGCGTGGAGCAAGAGGAAATTCCGGTGTTATCTTATCCCAGCTTCTGCGTGGCTTCTGCAAGGAGATCAAGGGCAAGAAGCAGATTACAGTATCGGTACTTGCAGATGGTTTCGTACGTGCCGTAGAGACGGCATATAAGGCAGTTATGAAGCCAAAGGAAGGTACAATCCTGACTGTGGCAAAGGGCGTCGCAGAGAAGGCAGTGGAGCTTTCTGAGATGGACATGGATTTCGAGACACTCGGACAGGAGATTCTCGATCATGGTAACGAAGTGTTAAAGCAGACACCAGAGCTGTTGCCAGTATTAAAGGAAGCAGGTGTGGTTGATTCTGGCGGACAGGGACTGATGGAGTTTCTGACGGGTGCATACAACGGCCTGACAGGAAAAGAAGAGATCAAAGAGCCGGTGACATCCGGCGGTGCAGCGAAGGCACAGACGATGTCTTCGGAAGAGATTGATACATCCCATATCAAATATGGTTACTGTACAGAGTTTATCATTATGCTTGAGAAGGAATACAATGCAGAGATCGAGGCAAAGTTCAAGGAGTTCTTAACTTCAATCGGTGATTCTCTCGTTGTTGTATCGGATGATGAGATCGTGAAGGTACATGTGCATACGAATCATCCGGGACTTGCGTTTGAGAAAGGTCTGGAGTATGGTTCCCTTACAAGCATGAAGGTCGACAATATGCGTGAGGAGCATAAAGAAAAGGTCATTCATGAGCAGGATCGCAAGAAGGCTGCCGAGCAGGAAGCTGCGAAGGAAGAGCCGAAGAAGCCATTTGGGTTTGTGGCAGTTTCCGTCGGAGAAGGCTTGAATGATATCTTCAAGGATCTCGGTGTCGATCATATCATTGAGGGTGGACAGACGATGAATCCAAGTACGGAGGATGTGTTAGATGCAATCTCCAAGGTAAATGCAGAAACTGTATTTGTATTCCCGAATAACAAGAATATTATCTTAGCAGCCAATCAGGCAGCCGAGATTGAGGAAGAGAAACAGGTGATTGTGATTCCAACCAAGACGATTCCACAGGGTATCAGTGCGCTCATTTCGTTTGATGAGACAGCAACTGCCGAGGCAAATCAGGCTGGCATGGAAGATGCGATTACTGCAGTGAAGAGTGGACAGGTTACCTATGCCGTGCGTGATACTTCCATCGATGGCAAGGAGATCAAGACCGGCGATTATATGGGTATCGACGATGTAGGTATCCAGGCGGTTGGACAGGATATCACAGAGGTGGTAAAGGATCTGATTGGTGCGATGGCAGATGAGGATTCCGAGCTTCTGAGCATCTACTACGGCAGCGATGTCGAGGAGGAGAAGGCAAATGCACTGGTAGAAGCTGTGCAGGCAGCGTATCCGGACTTTGAAGTCGAAGCGCATGCAGGCGGACAGCCAATCTACTATTACATTTTGTCTCTGGAATAAAGTGAATCAACGAAATTGTCGGAAAACAATTTCATGTATAAATCCTGACAGAACGTGTGTTTTGTCAGGATTTTGTTATAGAAGATGGAAAGAAAAATATGAGAAAAGAAGACAGTATCCAGACAATTAAAGGCATTGGAGAGAAAACGGCAGAAAGCTTTGCGCGGCTTGGCATTTTTACGATCGATGATCTGCTGCATACATATCCTCGTAACTATCTAAGCTACGAGGAACCGGTGTGTATCCGGGATGCAGCAGTTGGCGAGCGGCATGCGATCCGGGCGATGATCACCTCTTATGTGACTGTCAAGCAGGTGCGGAGTCTGAAGCTTACAATCCTGACGGTCAGTGACGGTGATATGACGATGCATATGACATGGTTTAATCAGCCATTTTTAAGAAATGTGTTCCACAAGGGGGATTCGTATATCTTCGTTGGAACGGTCAAAGTAAAAAATGGCATGCGTGTCATGGAGCAGGCAGAGTATTATAAACTTCCGGTGTATGCCGGGATGCAGCAGGAAATGCAGCCGGTTTATCCGCTTACGAACGGACTTTCGAACAAGACATTCCAGAAAGCCATCATGGCAACACGGGAGCTGATTTGTCAGATGGACGATTATGTACCGGAGGAGGTACGGGCAGAGCACAGTCTGATGGAATTATCGGAGGCGTATGAGAACATTCATTTTCCGATGAATCAGGCTGTCTTAAAAAATGCGATCCGCAGACTTGCTTTTGACGAGTTTTATCAGTTCCTCTATGATATGGCATCCATGAAGAAGACAACGCAGTTACAGGAGAATCTGCATAAGATCGTACAGGGCAAGGCAGTTGCGGATTACATATCGAATCTTCCGTTTTCCCTTACAAAGGGGCAACAGCAGGCAATCGAGGATATCTTAGCAGATATGGGTGGCGATGGTGTGATGAACCGCCTGATCCAGGGAGATGTTGGATCGGGAAAGACGGTCGTTGCGGCTGCAGCTCTGCTTGCCTGTGCGAAGGCTGGGTATCAGGGTGCGCTCATGGCACCGACGGAGGTGCTTGCGCGACAGCATTACGAGGAGTTGGCGGAGCAGTTTGCACAGTATGATATCCGCACGGCATGTCTCGTTGGCTCGACTCCACTGAAAGAGAAGCGGAGAATTTACGAAGCAATCCAGCAGGGGGAAGTCGATATTGTGATCGGTACGCATGCGCTGCTGGAAGATAAGGTGGAATTCAAAGATCTGGCACTGGTTGTAACCGATGAACAGCACCGGTTCGGCGTCAACCAGCGAAAGAAATTATCAGACAAAGGGTATGGTGTTCATACGCTTGTCATGTCTGCGACACCGATTCCGCGGACGCTTGCCATTATCTTATATGCAGATATGGATATCTCGATCATCAAAGAGTTACCAAAGGGCAGAAAACCGATCAAAAACTGTGTGGTTGGCACGAATTACCGCCAGACGGCATACCAGTTTATCGCAGGGCAGATTGCCGAACAAAGTCAGGTCTATGTCGTCTGTCCGATGGTGGAAGAAAGCGAGACGCTTGACGTGACGAATGTTACAGAATATGTCGATACGATGCGGGCGAATCTGCCAGCAGGCACACGGATCGAGATGTTGCACGGACAGATGCGGGCAGAAGAGAAAAATGAGATCATGAAACGGTTTTCGGAAGGTGAGATTGACGTGCTTGTATCGACGACGATCATTGAGACGGGACTGGATATTCCAAATGTCAATACGATCATTATACATGATGCAGACCGGTTTGGTCTGTCACAGCTCTATCAGCTGCGTGGACGTGTCGGACGTTCCAACCGGAGTGCCTATGCATTCCTGCTTTATAAGCGTGATAAGATGATAAAAGAAGTCGCGGAGAAACGTCTGAAAGCAATCCGGGAGTTTACAGATCTTGGCTCAGGGTATAAGATAGCAATGAAGGATCTGGAGATTCGTGGAGCCGGAAATCTGCTTGGACAGGAGCAGTCGGGAAATATTGAGGCAGTCGGTTATGATCTGTATTGCCAGATGTTGAACGATGCAATCCGGCGTCTGTCTGGTGAGACGGTGCGTGAGGAGTTCGTGACAAACGTAGAACTTCCGCTCAATGCCTATATTCCAGACAGTTATGTGAAGAATGAATATGTGAAGCTGGATTTGTATAAGAGAATCTCAAAATGTGCGAACCGCGAGGATAATGATGCCATCTTAGAGGAGGTACGCGACCGGTTTGGAGAACCGCCAAAGCCGTTTTTCCGCTTGCTTGATGTGGCGTATCTGAAAGCAATTGCACATGAGGTTTATATTACGGATATCAAATATGTAGGCGATGAGGTGCGATTTTACATGCTGCCGCAGGCACCTGTGCAGGCGGAGCGGGTCAATCCGTTATTGAAACGGTATAAGAACACATTGCGGCTTACCGCGGGCAAGCAGACATATTTCCGTATCCGTATGTCGAAGCTGATCGAGGAAGAGATGGTATCTTCCTGCGAGAAGGTAATTGAGGATATCCGCACATTGTATAATACGGAGGATGTGAACCATGAAGCATAATAGACGTTGTCGAAAACTAATTGCAATATTGTTGTGTATCTGCCTGATGGCGCCGATGCTTTCCGGCTGTGGAGAGAAAAAGGAAGAAGAAACACAGCAGACAAGCAGTGGAACACTGGTGTTTCAGTATGGAAATAATCTGGTAACCAAGGGCGAGGTATATATCTATATAGAAACCGTGCGGGAGCGGTATGAGATGCAGTACGGCAGTGATGTCTGGCAGACGGTGCTTCCGGATGGTGGTGCGGGAACTTCTATGGAGAACCTGACACGGGAGGAAGTTGTAAATGACATTGTCCGCGTCAAGACGTTGTGTGCGCATGCAGAGGAGCTTGGAATCACACTGGGCGATGACGAGTTGGCAGAGCTAAATCAGAAGGCAGATGATTTCTGCGAGGGACTGACAGATGAACAGTTGCAGAACATGGAAATCACAAAGGAAAAAGCCGAGAAAGTGATGCAGGAAAATGCAATCGCATCGAAGGTGGAGGCGAAGATCTTAGATGACCGGAAGATTGAGATCTCCGATGAAGAGGCGCGGATGACGACTTTCTATGATATGTATTTTGCATGTTATAGTATGGATGAAAATGGCGTGATAACCCCATACACGGATGATCAGAAGAAACAGCAATATGAAAATGCGCTACAGGCGTGCAGCACACTTGCGACGGCAGACTTGAAGGACAACACAGGTGCAGCAATTGAGAAGCTGGCAGAGTACTACCAGCTGGATCAGGCGCAGACGCAGACGATGAGTCCATCGCAGATTCTGGAGACATACGGACAGGATGTGTATGATCTGCTCTACAGCATGGAGAATGGACAGTACAGCACGGTTGTGGAGACTCAGTATGGCTATCATGTATTCCAGATGATTGCTCTGACTGATCAGACGAAGACGAATGAGCAGAAGATCGTGCTTTACAATCAGCAGGTACAGGAAGCTTTATCGGATACGCTTACGAAGTGGCAGGCACAGATCGATCCAATCTTCAAGTACCCGGACAGCGTAGATATGGACGTGTATGATACAATTGTAAATGATACAGTTGGGACAAAATAAAAATGCATAGGGGATGCATACTTGGGGAGACAAAGGAAAACAGGCACAACGAAAAGTATGTGGCAATACTTTTCGTTGTGTTTTTTATTGTGAAAAAGGAGAACACATATGATAATAGCAATTTGTGATGACCAACGAAGAATGCTGGATAAGGTGTATTGTTATTGTAAAAAAATAGTGCAGAAAAAGACAGAAGTTTTTTCCTATACAAGACCGGAAGATTTAATGCAAAGTATTTATCGAGGGATCATACCGGATCTGTTGATTTTGGATATAGAGATGCCGGAAGTGTCTGGATTGGAATTTCAAAAGCAGCTACAGAGAAATAAGATGGATATAGACATCATATATCTGACTTCTCATAGCGAGATGATGCAGGAGGCATTTGGAAGAAATGTCGTTGCTTTTTTGAACAAAGATAATTATGAAATACGCCTGGCTGAGATTCTAACGAAGTATGAACAGGAACTTTCGAAGGTACTTGAAATACAATGTGAAGGGAAAATAAAGGAACTGGAATTGAAATATGTATTATATATACAGGCATCAAATAAATATAGTGAGGTGTATTACAGACAGCCGGGGGATATAAAGACCGATTATTTGTTGTCAGGATATACGCTTTCACGCTGGCAGGAGATATTACCGGAGAATCAGTTTTGCCGAGTGGCAAGAAACGTAATATTAAATTACGGCAATGTAAAAAAGATAGACAGGGATATGGTATATATGACGGATGACAAATGTTTTAAAATTCCAAAGGGGAAGGTCCGCCAATTCCGGACTGCTTACCATGCATATATGAGAAAACAGGTGGTGATTCTATGAATTTTGTGCTTCACTTTTTGGTTTTATGTATCAAGTTTACATGTATCATTTTGGTTATGCAGATTGTTTTTGGCAGCAGGACGCGGTGGAAGCAACGAGGATGGATTTTTCGTATCGTAATATGTATGTGCGTGCTACTTATAGAGACATGGATGGAATATGTGGCAATGACTAATAATGTGGCAGATATATCCCCGATTTTGCATTTGCTGAGTGCTTGGCTGGTATTGAATCTGAAACCGTTGGATTGCACGCGGAAAACGATACTTGCATATCTACTGGTGGAAGCATTTGGTACGGTCATAGCATTAGCAAGTTCGAATTGCTTTGCGATAAGGATCGATAGTTTTTATGAGAATCCATTGATAGATATGATAAATATAGCCACGGAATGTGTTCTTTTGGCGTTGATATCTTATTTATTAAGAAAAAACAGAAAAACGGTTACGATTACAATACCGACATTCATATTTGCACTGCTCGTTGAACTGCTGGTTGTTTTGCAAATAGCATTTGTGACATATGTATTGGGGAATGGCGTCAGAAATAATGTACGGGTGGAAAATACATATGTGATTATAGTTATGCTGGGTTCCTCATTTTGTATGGCGTTATATTTCTTATATATTCATAAGTCTGAACAGATAAGGGATTTGCAGAAGCAGCAGATTGCAATATACAGAAGAGAACAGGAACTTACAAAGAACTATTATACAAGATTGTATGAGAAAAATGAACAGACAAGAGCAAGACAGCATGACATGCATCATATGTTACAGACCGTCGAGGCCATGATGAAAGAGGGAGAATATGAAAAAACTCTGGCATTTATTCAAAAATGGAAAAAGTCAGAGGGAACAAAAAATAAAATTATCTATTCGCAAAATCGAATCGTCGATGCCGTGATTGATGGCGTGTTGGGAGCAGAACTTGAACGAAATGAAATTACATTGAATTACAGTGGGAAAATACCGCAACAGATTGGAATCGATGATTTAGATCTGTGTTTACTGATATCGAATCTTCTGGAGAATGCGAAGGAGGCTGTACAAAAATTAGATACGGGTGAGAGACAAATCGGACTGAAAATCGGAAGAAAAGAAAGTCTGATTTGTATCAATATAAGGAATCCATATACACAGGGCGGGGAATGTGTAAAGGAAGAAGGGTGGCATGGATACGGACTGAAAAATGTGAAAGAGATCGTAGAAAAATATGATGGGGAAATACAGGTGCAGGATATAAATAATATATTTACAGTAAGTATCATTCTTGAAAGTACTCAAAATGAATAAAAAATTCCGTTTCACGAATAAAACTTCCGTTTCACGAAGCAAACGTTGAAAGAATTAAATTCTTGTGGTTGTATATAAAATATAAGTATTTATAAAATAACCATGAGAGGAGAAAGAAAAATGAAAAAAAGAATACTATCAATAATTGTGTTAATGTTATTACTGAATTTTACCTTATTTATTGGGGATCAAAACTATATTTATGCAAATGAGGGTGTTCATACGAATACGGATGGAGAACGGCAAACGGAGAATTTATTTGAGGGTGAGAATTATTCGGTTGTGTTTGAATTAGTTGATACATGGGAGTCGGGGTATAAAGCAACCGTGACTATAAAAAATACAGGAGATGAAACAATACAAAACTGGTGTATAGCATTTCCTTTGAAAGAAAAAATAAATAATCTTTGGAATGCAAAAATCGGTGAACAATATGATGAATATTATGTTGTAAAAAATGCTGGATGGAATCAGGATATTTTGCCAGGAAAAAGTGTTTCCTTTGGATTTATAGCAGAAAATAGTTTGAAAATGTTTCCATCGTATTATACTTTATTGGGAAATAAAATACGAGTGGATGAGGGAGATTATACAATAATATATGAAATTACTGAAGATTGGGGAGATGCGTATAATGCACAAATAACGATTCAAAATAATAGAGATGTTATAATTGAGGATTGGAGACTTTCTTTTGATTTTGGACAAAATATTATTACTAATGTATGGAATGCGATTCAAGTTTCATATGAAAATAACATTTACCTACTAAGGGGGATGGATCATGATCAAAATATTGCAGCACAGGGGCAATTAAAAATAGGATTAACCGTTAAACAAGGGATGTATGATAAATCAATTAATAATATTCAATTTTATGAATATAGTGATAAATCCAATATTAAAGATAGTGATGGAGATGGATTGAGCGATGAGGATGAAGAGAATATTTTTCAAACAGATCCATTAAAAAGAGATACGGATAATAATGGCATAGACGATGGGGATGAAGATTTCGATAAAGATAATCTTACTAATTTACAGGAAATGGAACACAATACAGATCCGTTCTGCTATGATACAGATGATGATGGGTTAAGTGATAGCGATGAATTGTACATATATTTTACAAATCCTAATATTCCAGATACAGATGGCGATGGAATTTGTGATGGTGATGAAGTTAAATTGGGTTTGAACCCATTATTAAAAGATACAGACGGTAATGGAGTTTATGATGCAGATGAATTTTTTGAACAAACATATACAGAAATTATACAAGATAATATAATAGATAAAGTTTGTGTTGAGTTAAAATGCCAAGGATTGATTGATAACACTGTGAATGTGGAAAATATGATGAACATTGATATGAAATCGTCAGAGGTTGTTGGATTAATTGGTTGTCCTGTGGATATTTCTGTAGGAGTTGATTTTGATAATGCAATCTTAAAATTTTATTATGATGATACAAAATTAGGTAATGTAAATGAAAATGATTTACGTATTATGTGGTATGATGAGGAAAATGATAAATATGTATTATTAGATGAAGAAACAGAAGTGGACACTGTAAATAATATTGTTCAATATGAAACGAACCATTTTTCTACTTATCTAATTGTTGATAGAACTATATGGCTTGATGCATCCAGACAGAATATTAGCTATCGTGATTTAGATCAGTTGACATATTATGATGTTGCACTCGTAGTGGATACATCAGGAAGTATGGGAGGACAAAGAATTAAACTTGCTAAAACAGCATTAAATGCATTTGTAGATGCATTGATGGATAGAGATAGGGTTGCGCTGATTGAATTTAATACATATGCAACTGTCAAAGTTCCACTAACATCAAGTAAAGGAGAAATAAAAAATAATATAACCCAATTGAAAGCAATGGGGGGGACAAATGCAGAAGAGGGGTTAGAACTGGCAATTACTGAATTAATTAATAAGGAATCAGATAATGAAAAAATGATAATTTTAATATGTGATGGGGACGTATCCGAGTCCCTCAAAATTATAACATGTGCCAATGATAATAATATAGTTATTTATTGTGTTAATGTTGCAAGCGGAACTTCGGGAGTGATGGAAAATCTGGCATACACTACAGGTGGGAATTATTATTATGCAGCAAGGTCTGAAGATTTGATAAAAGTGATGGAAAACCTTCAAAAAGAAACCGTTGATAATATAGATATGAAGGATAGTGATGGAGATGGAATATATGATATATATGAAATTAATGGAATAAAACTATCTAATAACAAAATTGTATATACAGATCCTAATCTTGTAGATTCGGATGGAGATGGGATTAGTGATTATGACGAATTAGGAGGGGTGCCCACTCAAGAAGTTGTTTACGTGGATGGTAATTTATACTCGTGTACTATTGCGCATATGAAGAGTCATCCGGGGAAAAAAGATTCAGATGGGGATGGTATTCCAGATACTATTGATGAAAAACCATTCAGCAAAGATATAGTTGATATTGCATATTTGGGAAAATATAATTATTTGTCTATATTAGATCCTAATGGAAACTGCTTGATGGGGGGAAATCAAGGATGGTGGAAAAATGAGAATAAGAATATAGAAGACAGTGGATGCGGTCTTATTGCAATGAGTGATCTAGAGTTGTATTTGTTAGATACACGCGCTTATCAGATAAGTGATGCAGGTATCTTGAAAAAAAATGCAGGCGCATATACAAATGATAGCTATAAAAAATTTGTGAATAAAAAATTTGAAACATATAAAGTAGACAGAGTTTTTGGAGTTTTTCCAAAAACTATGGAAAAAGGACTTCGTATAACGTTAAATAATAATGGTGCTGAATATAGAGTTAATTGGGCACAAAGTTATGATGGAGATAATATAAAATATGGCATTATTAATATGCTTGATGATAATATACCAGTTGTTGCATCGTATTATGCACCAAGGGAACCGTTACAACTTTATAAAAACAATGCGGGGGCTTTATATTCTGTTAATCAGAAAATAAAATCACATTTTTTTACGATTACAGGAATATATAAAATCTATGAAGATGGCAAATATGATACATATTGTAGGATATGTTCATGGGGTGAGGAATATTATATTAAGCTTGTTAGTTTTGAAAAAAAGATTAGTTACTTTAGTAATATCTTAAGTATATATTAAACATGAAAAGAAAAATTATTTATTGTACCATAATGTATATTGTTACATATATTTTGATCGTTGGCATTTCTGTGCAGGATTATAACATATTTTCCACAGTTGTAAGGAATCAAACAACGGAAACTGTACGCTATACAATTATTCCATGGTTATGGGTGCCAAGGCTGATTAACTGGGTGCCTGTGTTGCTTGCATGTTGTATGGTTTATACAGTGATTAAAAATGTAGTTGTTTCAGAGAGCTCTTTGTTTGCAGGAATCAGCATATGTAAGATGTTAATTCGGTTGTTCCCACAGGCAGATAAAATGACTATTATAATATACCTGCATATTGCATCAGTTGTGGTATACCTGATATTGACAGGTAAGATAGAACAACGGGTAAGTGCATGGTGTTCTGTCAGGGATGCATTTGCAAAAAAGTCAGTGCGCAGAGCTGTAATAATTTTTGCAATATGTGGGATCGTATGTAATCTTGCATATATATTTGCACCAAAGAAGACGTTTTATGCATATATTCCAGAGGAAACGAGGACGACGGTTGTATGTGAGGATTTGTCTAGTTACTATCCGTATGCAGATTTAACGATAGAGCATGAATATGTAATCATCGGATTGGCATGGAATCATAAGGATTTTCAAGGTTGCGTGGTGAAGGCAGAAAAGCCGGGAACAGATGTAATCCGTATAAAACAGAGTGGGGATTTGAAAGGAAATGTAGAAGTAGAATATCCAGTGACGGTTGATGAAAAACTAAGATTCCATATCAAACCGAGTGTATCATATTTGTATCATCGGTACTGTGCCAATGTGAATTTTTGTATTGGTATGATAGTGTTGCTTGTGGCTGTCTGGAACAGTGGGGATACCTTAACAGAAACTAAGCGACGTGTGAAAATGGCATGCATTCTGTTGACGTTGATAATTTATGGTATGTGTATAGGTGTAGAAGCGGTACAAATAGGTGTTAAATATGTTGCTCTATTTATATTGTTTAGTATATATGTTTTGTTAGATTGTTTTAGATTGAGAAGCAAAAAAACAAATGGAATATTGGGTGCGGTTTTGATATGCTTATTTTTGTATAGCTGTTACTATTTGGAATTGTTGTTATGGTTATGGCTTGCTTGGCTGGTGTTTTCATATAAAAATAGTTATCGGATTTTAAAACTACATCCAAAGTAAGAAAATGTTATGTGAAGTGTAAGCTTTTATAGAGCAATTAAGAAAGGGGGTATAAATTATTTTATTGCAGTCAGATATTTGGAATTGGTTGAAGAGATTGTTTGGGTAATGAAAATATAATAGTTTAATTGTTCTTCTTAAATTCGAATACAGTCTAACATTATTTTATAACGAGCAGGTGTTAACCTGCTCGATTTTTTGTATAGATAGAAAAATAAACCACCTGCTATCTGTGTATGCAGATGGCTTCTTTTTTTATATAAAAGCAATGATGAAACATGTTCAGCATATTTTTTAAAAAGTACTTGACAAAACTGTACCACTGTATTATTATACTACTCAAATAATACAATAATACAAAAAGGAGGAACAAAGATTGGCGTGGAAGTTCAACAATGAATCTCCGATCTACCTGCAGATTGTGGAAATCATCAAGACGCAGATCGCGCAGGGCGTCTTAAAGCCGGGTGACCAGGTGCCG
>OHTK01000734.1_pt1 | contig 13411 bp, 12 predicted proteins | sample 1578931 | NCBI WGS metagenome assembly OHTK01 (sample SAMEA3879553, study PRJEB24766) | human gut metagenome | biome: human-associated habitat; feature: feces | place: USA | collected 1985/1987 | reverse complement strand
TCATAAATCGGTGTTTCATGCGCTGGCTCATCTACAACCGTTTTCCACTTACAATCATGCGGAGTAATATATGGAAAAGCCGCTTTGCTCTTGATTCCATTTAGATCCGTCAAAACACCGTCGTCTTTTTTCACAAGTACGATCTGAATTGCCTCCAACCGCTTGCCAAGACCGCTCGTACCTGCCGGATCTCCATTCCACGCCCACGAAAGCCATCCGTAGGTCTGTGCATGCACACGATAACAGATATTGTAATGGTTTGCGATTTCTCCTTTGAGACGGATTCGGATTGCTTCCAGTCGTTTTGCCTGCCCGGAAGTGCCGCTCATCATACCATTTGACACCTCATTCATCCAGCCATAGCTCTGTACGTGGGTAGAATATTCGATGCTTCCGCTATATTCATTTCCGGTCAAAGCGATCTCAATGCCTTCCAATCGTTTTCCTTCGCCCGTTGTGCCGCTAACCTGTCCCATCGTTTTGTACGATGTCTCCCAGCCATACGTCTGGCGATGTACGCGGTACACCAGTCCCATCGTCTCAGACTTCGGAACCAGCTGCACTTCCAGACTTTCGAGTCTCTTCGCTTCGCCCTCAGTACCCGCGAGCGCGCCATCATACTGCCAACCCTGACTCCATCCATACGTCTGGATATGCACCCGGTAACGAATCGAATAATGCTTCGCAATCTCTCCAGTCAGACGAATCTGGATTCCCTCCAGCCGCTTGGCTTCCCCTTTGGTGCCCGCAAACTGGTTGTTCTTCACCCAGTTTGTCCAACCATACGTCTGACGATGAACCCGGTATTCAATCGAGCCATCATACCCGGTCTGATTGTTGAACCTGATCTTGATCCGCTCCAACCGTTTCGCCTGTCCGGTCGTGCCAAGTATCAGCGTGTTGTTCCTGTAAACGCCCGCTCTGTCGCCGTATGTCTGCACATGCGCCTCTCCCTCGAAAGAATACGACGCTGCAAGCGTATCCATCTGCGTCACAGATGCCATACCCAGTACAATCACCATTGCAACTGCAATCGCAATCATCTTTTGTGCCATTTTTCTCATAATTCATCCTCCTCTGCTATACCGCACATCATCCGACTATGTGGGTACACCCTCGTCTCTGGTTTCATTGTACTTCAATGGGAAATTCGTATTTCTCGATCACTTGAATTCGTATTACTCGTTTAATTAGAAATTGGTAAACTCTCGAAATGGTGGCTCGAACCACCTGTAGTTGGTAGAGTACCGCATTCTAAATTGTTTGTCAAGAGGGAACTACCAATTCTTTTCTTCCCCATTTCTTTGCCCATTATAGCATAAGCGATTCTTTGTTGCAATATATTCTGTATTGCATCTTGCAATGCATACTTCATCTGTTATTTGCAATAATATAATTTAAACGGAGGTGTAATTATGGCATTTCAATTAAAACCAAATAAAAAAGAATCGGAAAACAAAACGATTCGTTTTCCAATTCCTTTAATTCACAAAATAGAGGCAGCGATTCAAAATCAGGATGTCACCTTCTCCAGCTTTGTCATCCAAGCCTGCGAATACGCGCTGCACGACTTGCAAAGACCCGATCACTCCAATGCAGAGCCAGAGAAACAGGATGGGGAGTAAAGTATAAAAAAGCGCAGTTCCTAATGAAACTGCGCTTAATCTCAAAAATGTATTTATAAAATCGGATGGACGGCGTATCCATCATATCAGAACATCTGCCAGATCAGGTTGCCGGATGGATCAAGAGCCTGAATCCGATAGGTATGGGCTTTTAGGTCTGCAGACAGGCGGGCAAGATACCCGTCCTTTTTCCAGGTGATATAAATGCGGTTATACATCTGCTCATCCGGTATTTTTTCAAAATGCAAAGCATTTTCTGCCTGATCAGAGATCTGCGCTGCAGGCTTTGTACGGATTTCCATTTCCGCATCAAATCCAAATGCCGGAAATTCTTTCCGGAATTTCAACATTTCAAGCTGCTTTTTTACGACCTCCTTTTTAAGGCCTGACTCTATATCTTTTTGTGTAAAATTCGTCCGGTTGATCTCTTTATGTCCACCTGCACCTGCACGCTTCACTGCCTCATAATCATTAGATCCGGCAAACAGATCCAGATACCAGACCTGAGGTTTTCCGGGCATAAAGATCTGTAATGCTCTGGCTAATAACAGTGCCTGCTCATTTTCGCCAAGTGCATTATAATATGTTGTATTTACCTGATAATACATCTTTTTATTACCATGAAGATCCTTTACAAAACCACCGCGATCCACAAGCAGCCGGATCAAATCTTCAATCCTGTCGTCCGGCAACAATCCGGCAAGATCCAGTACCGGTATTCCATCATGGCATCCAAGCATATTCACAGTATGAATATTCTCTTTTATCTGTTCCTTTGCCCATTGCTCCAGATAAGTGCCATCGCCTCTGTAAAGAGCATCCAGGATCAATCCCGGAAGGAAAAAGTCATACGTCAGATAGCCCTTTTGTGCTATCAGCTCATACTTTTTCTCTTTATATCCGGCATGAATCTCCGGAAGAAGGCGGATTCCATATGGTTTTGCAAGCTTATGGATCTGTTCAAGGAATTCCCATGTCTCCGGCTCATTTAAGAAATTGGCACGCCCCGGTGCTTTCGGGGCATATGCAAATGCATCCAGACGGATTATCTTTGCTCCGTAACCTGCCAGTTTTTTTATAGTTTCACGATAAAAGTCCCAAACCTTTTCTGATTTAATATTGAGATCCATTTGTCCTAAATATCTGGTATGATAATCATCCGTATCCCGAATCTCCTGATAAAACGTATTCCAGTATGGAATCCGGCTGCCATCTGCCATTTCAACCATCAACAGAGGCAATCCCGGTTTGCGGAAGAACATCGGATCCAGATACTTCTGTGCCGGTTGTATATAGCCGTCTTCTGTCATTTCTCCGCAGTTTTCCCAGAATGCATTCCAGTCAATAAAAAAGTCACGATATTCCGATTGACTGCCATTCTCCAACAGATCCTGAAACTGTGGCGACTGTACAGAAGCATGGTTTAAAACAAAATCCAGCTTCAGATCAATATTCTGTCTGCCCAACCGTAATAGTGCCTTTTCAGAATGAAATGTTTCCTCAAGATCATAGTCGATTACAGAAAAACCACGGTCCAGATCAGAATGGTAAATACTCGGTAGTATATATATTGAGGAAAATGCGTCTGCAAATCCATCTCTTTCAAATAAATCCGCAACTGCTTCCAGATCTCCGCCAAGACTGTCCGGATACAGATTCAGCATTGGGCCATTTTCCATTTTATTTATATCTGTCATATTTTTTTCTTCTATCTCTGTTTTCCTCATATTCTACAGCCTCCTGTTCACTTACTATTCCGTATAAATCCTGCCATGCATATCCTGAATGATATCTGCCCGATCCAGTCCATCATTAATCTTTTTCTGCTCTATTCTTAATACTCTGGCTACAAAGGGACTGTCAATGGCGGTGTCACGATTCCTCTTTTTTCGGTTTTCAAGTGTTTCTTCCGGCGTACTGATCAATACAACAGATACATCCACCCCCTGCAGGCAGGCACTGTTTCCATGTGTCCATTCAAGGATCAGAATGTCTGTATCTGATACATCCATACGATCATACCAGATATCATCCGGGGTTCTTCCCATATGACGTAGCAGCAGCTGTGAGGTTCCTCCATGAAACTGCAGGAGAAGATTCGACACAGCTTCATAATCGAGTTCCTGATCCGTACCCAGATAGTCTGTAAGAGCCTTGTCTCCATACTTCTGATATATGGATAACCACTGCATATCCTCCTGTTCTTCTGCATCCCTTCCGGCTTTTTGAAGCTCTAACAGTTTTTCTTTTACTTCGTCTGTATATAGCCTTTCCGTTATAAGTCCATTTAATCCGGACATACGAAATCTCGCAATACGTTCTGCATCATTATACATGGGAATCCGATGCGGATAATTATCCCCGCTTATAATAAGTGATTTCTTTCCCTGTTTTTCAAACATATTTTGAAGTAAGAAAGCCATCCCGGTCTTACCGACACCAGAACCTCCGGATACCGATATGATTGTTTTTTTCTCTTTTCTTTCTTCTGTTTTTTCCAAAATCAACGGAAATAATCGTTCTGCGTTTCTGATCTGTTCCCGTGCCAGATCTGATACTGTCATTTCTTTCGCTTCCATCTGTCCGTCACCTCATTTCTGATCATCGTATATATCTTTTACGCTATTGTTTTTGCCAAACTCCCCGATCTCTGCAAGCAGAAACCGGGGAGTCCTATTTATTCTTATTCTACTGCATCAAGCAGGATCTGATAGCTTGGATAATTACCGGGTACTATCGTAAACGGCATACCAAGCTCCATCAAAGCAGCTCCTGAATAAACAACGTTCCGGCGCAAGCCCTCTCAATCGAATATAAAATACAGGATGATTACCATGTGTATTTAACAAAACAGCACCTACAACTGCATGTTTTTTCTCTTCATCGACAGACATCCATGCTCCATATTCCGCCTCAAACGGATTACTTAATCTGTAATAATCCCCTTTTAAAATAACCGGTGCTGCTTCATGATAGGTTTTGATCTGTTCCCGGACTGCCGTCTTATCTTCCTCAGATAACTTTCCGAGATCCAGTTCATATCCGAATGCACCTGTCATGGCAACCACACCTCTGGTATTCATATCTGTCACTCTGCCGGTCTGATGATTCGGCACCGCAGATACATGGGCTCCCATCGTGGATAAAGGATAAGCAAACGATGTACCATACTGGATACGGATACGATCAACTGCATCTGTATTATCACTGCACCATATCTGTGGTGTATAATACAGCATACCCATATCAAACCTTCCGCCACCGCCGGAGCAACCTTCCCATAACATATCCGGAAATGCCTGCGTCAGTCGTTCCAGCAGGTCATATACACCAAGCATATAGTCATACATTACATTTCCCTGCCATACCATACTGCCGGAATATATATCACATAAGCTCCGGTTCATATCCCATTTCACATAATTGATATCGCCCTGCCTAAGGACAGCTGCAATCTGTTCATAGATATGATCCACCACCTCCGGATTTGCAAAATCAAGTACGAGCTGATTTCTGCCATGTACCGGATGTTTACCCGGAACCTGAATTGCCCACTCCGGATGTTTTCTGTACAGATCACTGTTTTCCGAAACCATCTCCGGCTCTATCCAGATACCAAACTGAACACCTTTATCATGAACACGTTTTGTCAGCTCCGTAAGAGAACATCCCAGCTTATCTTCATTTACAATCCAGTCACCAAGGGATGAATTATCATCATCTCTTGTGCCAAACCAGCCATCATCCATGACCAGAAGCTCCACCCCGAGTGCTGCAGCCTGCTCCGCAAGATTAACGATTGCTTCACCGTTAAAATCAAAATAACAGGCTTCCCAGCTATTTACAAGAACCGGGCGGATTTGATCTTTATATTTTCCGCGACAGATATGCTCTCTCACCAAATGATGCATCTGATTGGATAGCTGTTCCATTCCGTCCGCGGAATATGATAGAACTGCTTCCGGGGCATAAAATGTCTGCTCCGGCTTTAATTGATAGGAAAAGAAATCCTCCTGAAGCCCCATAACCAGACGGATCTGGTCAAACTGATCTAATTCTACGCTTCCCTCAAAGCTTCCACTGTACACCAGTGATACACCATAACAGGCTCCGGCGGTCTCTGTTGTGCCGTGTTCCGCAAGAATCATATATGGATTATACTGATGGCCGGACGTACCGCGATTACTTCCGATTACCTGTCTGCCATGTGTTACCGGTGTTCGCTGCATATTCCGTTCCATTGCATGCCGTCCATAAAATGTCAATACATCATAATCTCCATACAGAAGATCAAGACATGCGCTGGAAAGCTTCTCCAGATAGATTTCATTCCTTCCGGCATTTGTAACTTTTACACTTCTGGTTATTACATCGCAGTCAGGTAACACGCCATATAATAATGTCACTTCTACGCCGACTCTTTCATCCTTCAGATATATGCACAGAGTCTGTGCAGCTTCCGCATGTGCTGCCGGAAGTCCCGGGAGATCATACTTACCGTCCTGAATCTGATAGCCTGTATAACGGAGATCAAGTGCCATACAGCCATTTGCTTCACGAATCTTTCCTGCCGTTGTTCTGTAATCACCGGTTCCAAGAACTGGGAATTCCTGAGGAAGTGCATCCAGGGAATACGTACGGTCATTTCCAAGATCATATGGATTTCCCGAAAAACCGCGATCGTAGTAAGTCAGTATATAATCCATTTCCGAATCCAGGCGCTTTCCGTAATACAGATGAAGCAAATAATCATGTGCGTCTGCCATCATCTGGTAAGTGGTATGTTCCGTATGGAGAGAAAATATTCTTTTCTCTTTGTTATATATAATAGCCATAAATCAAGTCTCCTTTTATTTTACTGCTCCGTTTGCCACACCTGCTATGATCTGTTTCTGACAAATAATATAGAAGATCAGAATCGGAAGTAACGCTAACAGATAAGATGCAAAGGCCAGATTGTAATTTGTTCCAAACTGAGTCTGGAAATTCAACTGTGCAAGCGGAAGTGTATTCTGATCACCGGACATAATTACAAGCGGTGTCATAACGTCATTCCATGTACCAAGGGCTGTAAGGATTGCAACCGTTGCATGCATTGGTTTCATATTCGGGAAGATAATCTTCCAGTAAGTCGTCCATGTCGTGGATCCGTCAACACAGGCTGCCTCTTCCAGTTCAAGCGGAAGATTATTCAGATATCCTGCATATAACATTGTGTTCATCGGAAGATAAAATACTGTATAAAGCAACACCACACCGATCATATTTGCCAGTCCCATTTTTGCTGTCTGTTTTACAAGCGGCATCATCAAAATAGCGAATGGCACGAACATACCACTGACAAGATAAAGATAAATTCCATTATAGATCCGATTCTTTTTCTTGCTTCGTCCAAGTACATAACCGATCAGGGAATGTATCACAATCGATAATGCAATCGTTGTCAGTGTGATAAATAAACTGTTACCGAGAGAATGCCAGAAATCTGTCACCTCCATAGCTTCCTTAAAATTACTCAGGCTCCAGTGCTGTGGAAAAGATAAGATTCCATGGATATCATTTGTCATCTCAGACGGCTGCTTAAATGCGATCATAACCGTCATATATAATGGGAACAGGATGGTTACAAGACCAAGGATCAACAGAATCGTAACCCCGATATTATATCGTTCTTTTCCTGTCTTAATCCCCTTTTCTTTATATTCTTTTCTGATCTGTCTCTGCGATTTTTTCATAACTGTTCCTCCTTCTTACCCAGGAAATGCATCTGTAATACAGATATCACTACGATTACAATAAAGAACACGACTGCATTTGCACTCTGGAATCCAAACTGTCCGCCGCTCATACCATTGTTGTAGATCAGGTAGGAAATAGATTCTGTGCTCTGCGCAGGACCACCCTTTGTCAACGACATGATCTGGTCAAATACCATCAGGAAGTTCTTCATACAAAGAACTACGTTAATTGTGAAAAACGGAAGGATCAGCGGGAATGTCAGATAACGGAATTTTGCAAATCCGGTTGCACCATCCAAAGATCCTGCTTCGTATACATCTTCCGGAACTGTCTGAAGACCGGATATATAAATGATTGTATTCATCGCGATCGACTGCCATGCACATACTACTGCGATTGCAAGCCAGGCCATTTTGGAACTTGCAAGCATACTGTTTCCCTCAAAACCAAGCATGATTGCGATCTGTGGCAGAATATAAGTAAAGAAATAGTTAAAAATATAACCAACAACCAGACCGCCTAAGATATTTGGCAGGAAATACAATCCACGAAGACCGCTCTTAAAACGAATCTTGCTGTTTAATGCCATCGCAAGGATCAGGCTGACAACATTTACGATGATCGTTGTTACTATGGCCAGCTTAAATGTAAACAGATAGGATGAACCAACTCTGGCATCATGAAAAAGATCTATATAATTTCGAAAACCAACCCACTCATAGCTGCCATACCCACGGAAATTGGTAAAGCTGTAAATCGCACCCTGAATCAAAGGCAACGTGTTGAATGTAAAGAATAATGCTACGATAGGAATTGTGATCAACATAAATGTTCTGGATTTTCCGGACATTTTCTTTTTCTTTTTAACAAACTTCATATCTTTTGTCTTTTTTGTATCCATTTCTATTCCTCCTCTCCGGAATGTTCCTGCTCATATTTGCGAACCTTTGTGATCAGGTCACGATTGTACCGTTTCCATTCCGTATCAAATTTCTTCAAAAACGCTTCTGTATCTCCATCTAACAGATAAGTCTGAATCATTGCATCTACTGCCATCTCAGATGGATAAAAATGATCCTGATAATCCGTCACGATTCCGTTGTCCAGATATTCCCGCATACCGTCTAACATAGATGCAAGCTCGAAATCACCTTTCTTACAAGGTACAGCGTTCTGATTGTCTATATAGTCCTGTACATTTTCATCCTCTAACAGGAAACGGAGGACTTCATAGGCTGCTTCCTTATTCGGACAGTCTTCCATCACGCAGAACTGAAGATCGACACCGGATGTCAAAACCATGTCTTCCTTATTGTTAGAAGACGGGAATACAAATGAATCAATATTGATATCCGGATTTACTGACTGGATCTGTGGCACCGCATAGCTTCCGATCATATACATTGCCGACTCACCTTTTGCAAATGCTGTACAAGCATCATTATAAGAATATGCAACCGGATTGGCTTCGCCATACTGAAGCAGGGTTTTCATTTCTTCCGCAACCTGAACATACTGATCGGAAAATGTAGTTTCTCCCTTATTAACATCCTTACATACGGTCGGGGATGTCAATGAAGCTACTGCACTGTTCCATGGAGAAAGACAGGTCCATGTATCCTTGTAGCCCATATAAAACGGAAGAATTCCTTCTGCTTCAATCTCATCGCATAATGCAAGAAGCTCATCCCATGTTTCCGGGATTTCCCATCCATGCTCCTCAAACATATCCCGGTTATACAGGATACCGGCAGCATTTGCCACATATGGAACACTGTATGTTCCTTCTGTTGGAATAAATTTCAGATTCTCACAGATCGTCAGATAATTTTCCTTTATATCTGCCAGCCCATCAAAATCAGAAATATCCATCAGCATATCGGCATCAATAAAATTCGAATAATTGATGTCACCGCCAATACCAATGATATCCGGGTTATCTTCACGAACAAATCTGGTCTTCAACACCGTCATTGCATCGTTCGGAGAACTGATCTTCAATTCAATATCATCATGACTGGCATTGAACCGTTCCTCAACTTCTTCAAAATAAGAGGTTGCTTCCGGCTTGTACTGTACCAGTTCGATCACTGTTTTTCCGTCTTTGTTATTCTTGCCACACCCCGTCAGTAAGCAGAAACCAGTCATCATCGTAAGTACAAATAATGGTTTTTTCCATTTTAGCATAAATACATCTCTCCCTTCTTTTACCTTCTTTATAGAATATGCTTTTTTAAGTTATTTTCATTTTAACATATCATAATGCTTGTTAAAATATCGTAATATCTCCATTTTTATACCAAAATGCATTATTTTTGTCTCATTGTTGCATTCATCTAGCATTTTGGTATATAGTAGAAAACAGCAGAGTTTATATTGTGTATTTGTTTTAATTAGGGGAGGTCTTTTTATGCATGAATACCTTTTTTCAATATTTCCAAATGAGAAATTTATAGATCTTGGACTATATCAGTACGGATGGGAACGCTGTACACCGGCTCATCAGTTCGGGCCGGCTGCCAGAACCCACTATCTGTTTCATTATGTCATCTCCGGAACCGGACTTTTAATGGCGCAGGATCAAAAAGGAGAGACAAGAAATTATTCGATCAAAAGCGGACAGGGATTTCTTCTGTATCCGGGACAGATCAGCACCTATATCGCAGATAAGACAAACCCATGGGAATATACCTGGCTGGAATTTGATGGATTACGGGTAAAAGAAGCGCTGGATATTGCCGGTTTTTCAAAAGACCAGCCGATCTATCATGCCGTCTCAAAGGAATACCGGGAAATCATGATGAACGAAATGCTCTATATTGCCAATCACCCAGATGAACCGCCTTTTCACCTGATCGGTCATTCCTACCTTTTTCTGGATGCGCTCATCCGTTCCACCTCCTCTACCCGGATGATAAAAACCGGTAAAATGAGCGATTACTATATAAAAGAAGCAATAAACTTCGTAGAACAGAATTTTCCTTATGACATCTCTATCGAAGATATAGCTGCCTGTTGCGGCATCAACCGCAGCTATCTGGGAAAGATATTTCATGACTCCATTGGCAAAACGCCACAGGAATTCCTGATACACTATCGGATGTCAAAAGCAACAGAGCTGCTGAAAATGACGAAATTATCGATTGCAGATATAGGAAATGCAGTCGGCTATCCAAACCAACTGCATTTCTCAAGAGCTTTTAAAAATATATATGGTGTCTCCCCCAAAAACTGGCGGAATCAGAATCACTAAAATAGCACGAAACTCCGCAAGTCTGCATAACCGTTTTATTATTGTTCTAAGATTTGACGTATTTTGCAATGGTAGCGGTTACCTCTTCCATGTCAAATGGTTTTGAAATATGACCATTCATACCAGAATCCACGGAAGCCTTGACATCCTCCGCAAACGCATTTGCGGACAAGGCAATAATCGGAATCGAACTTGCGTCCGGTCGTTCCTTCTCCATGGCCCGGATCGTTTTCGCAGCCTGATGTCCGTCCATGTTCGGCATCATAATATCCATCAAAATAATATCGTAAGTGCCTCGCGGATGATTTTTGAATCGTTCGACCGCTTCCTTTCCATCGGATGCCCGTGTCACTACCATGCCTGCATCCTCCAGCATATCCAGACAATCAGCTCCATCCATTGCGCGGTCTGCAATAATCTTTTGTTCCGCAAGCAGTTCTATCGCAATTTCTGCATTCAGATCATTATCTTCTGCCATAAGAACATTGACACCCGTCAAATCACGATGCACCGGTTCTTCTTGCTTTTGATGAATATCCTGCTCTGTCAACTCCAACGGAATCTCCACTGTGAAAGTAGTTCCAATGCCCTTTTTGCTTTCCACGTCAATTTTGCCACCCATCATGTGAACATATTCCTTTGTAATGGCCATTCCAAGTCCGGTACCTTTATATTGTGTTCTGGCACCGCTATCATCTTCTTGCGAAAATGGTTTAAATAGTTTTTTCTGAAACCCTTCACTCATCCCAATACCGTTATCTTTCACAATATAACGGACTATCATATGCTTGTCATCCTCTCCCGGATGACTGCTGATATCCAGGGTGACCATTCCACCATCCTTTGTGAATTTCACAGCATTACCGAGAAGATTCGTCAGAACTTCCCGAATACGTGCAGCATCTGCAAGAACGTAGGGATTCTTTGGTCTTTCGCGGTATACTTCAAACTTCAAATCTCTGTTATAAAGAAGACCTTTCATGATTGCCAGAACATTATCTGTCAGTTTGGTAATATCCACCGGTTCAGGAGAAAACACTGCTTTTCCGCTTTCAATACGACTGAGATCGAGAACATCATTCAACAACGAAAGCAGATGATTTGAGCTTTCCCGTACCTTTTCCAGACTTCCATGAATATCTGCAACAACATTCTGGTGCAATGCAATATTGGTAAATCCAATGATGGCATTCATCGGTGTTCGGATATCATGGCTCATGTTAAGTAAAAATGTAGATTTTGCCTGATTGGCAGCATCTGCTTTTTCCGCAGCCTCCAGCAATAATTGCTTTTGCTTCCGTTCTTCTTCCTTACTTTTCTGGTATATAAAATAGGTACTCAAACAGATCATCATCAACACCAATCCGACAATCGTGCCACAGATTACGGAAATTTTGTTTGTTTTCACTACCATGCCATACGCAGACTGCATATCCATTTCCATACAAAATGCACCTACAATATCTCCCGTTCCATCCAGATTTGAACGTACCGGATAACAAGCCGTGAAAATCGGTCCCCAGGTTGTGTCCACAATATCTTGGGAATACACGTTTTCTCCCCAGGATGTCTTACATCCCCGGCATCTGGATCCAAACCGTCCACTACATAGATCAGTTTTCCCTCTTCATCTCTCGTAGCAATGTAAATATATCTTGTAGAATTCAATGTCCGGATCTCATTGAGGTAGCAGGAAATATCCTTATAAAACTGTGTTTCTTCATCTGAACGATCCTTGATTTGTGAAAAATCTTCCCCTCCAATTTTTCCATCCACCAGTTTATGGACTGCATCTGCACTTGCTCGATCACGGGAGATTTCTGTTTCCAGTGCGGTCTTGGTATAGGCGCTTTGCAGAATAAATGTGTACGCAGCTATGGCCAGAATGATAGCCAGTCCCATAAGAACAAAGATCTTTCCTGATATTTTTTGTTTTACAAACCTTTTCTTTTTCTTCAAATGTATCCCTTCTTTTATTTTCTTCTCCATACAACTCCACCCTTTCAGAAATGCACACCTGAACATGGCTTTTGCAATATCTTGGTTATAATACTACGCGACATTTTCCGTTGCAACAGATTTTTTACATTTCTTCTTGCTGTCGATATACATTCATGATAACGATGGATATCATTAAACTTCTTCGTGGATGCCCACTCGTCAAGCATATATACAATTTCATCCAATTTATTGCTCCTTCCGACAGCTATGTATTGGAAAAGGACAAAAAACACCGCCATGTTGCTTACACATAGCGATGTTCTTTTTAACATTCCTATTATTCAGTTGTTGTATCAATCAGCTTACTATTACGAAGGAACCCATTTAATACGGACTCAAATGCACCTAACTTCTGCACCTCATCTAACAAAAGATAATACATCCCATCCCCTTCTATCTGTGGCATTAACCAGTTAAGAAATTTGGAAGGATCTATTTTTCGGTCTTCTTTTTCGTTATCGAGAATAATAGGGTTTTCTCCTATTTTTACTAAATCCTGTGCTGTATCAAAAGCAAATTTAATAATATGATCTTCTGGTATATTTTCACTTTTCAAATGATTATAAAACAATGTATTTAACAGATACGATTTTCCACATCTTCGTATTCCGGTAATTACTTTAATAAATCCATTGTGTTTTCTAACAATAAGTCGCTCTAGATATACATCTCTATTTATTTCCATCGCAACCTCCATTTAATATTTTTGCCGTATGCGGCACTTTTATTAAATTAACTCTTTCCAGTAATTTCCTCCGCCATTTCCTTCTTTTCGAACCTGTCGGAAATTCCG
>OHTK01000728.1_pt1 | contig 13444 bp, 8 predicted proteins | sample 1578931 | NCBI WGS metagenome assembly OHTK01 (sample SAMEA3879553, study PRJEB24766) | human gut metagenome | biome: human-associated habitat; feature: feces | place: USA | collected 1985/1987 | reverse complement strand
CTTTCAAATCATTGTAAATGGTATGACCCACCGCATAGTCAAAACGACCATACAAAGACCAGTTTTTATAGTTCAGCGTGGTAGAAAAACCACCGGTCCATTTCGGGTAAATATTACCCACCACCTGACGGTCGTATGAATTTATAACATTATCCCCATTCTTGTCATCCCACAGTACATCTCCCGGCTCAATGGGTTTCCATCCCGGTTTACCCGCATATTCGGCAGCCTTATTCGGCCCATACAGGTTGGCAACCTCATCCACAAAATCACCGGCATGATTTCTCACATCATCCCAGTCACGCAAGATACGCACTTGTTTATAAGCAATGATATCACCCAAGCTTTTTCCTTCTTGAATGCCGCCTACCCAAACCAACGAGTTGGATTTTGGATCCCATACCTGCTCACCCCCCTGACGGTTGTTCACATTCCCGTTAAAAGGCAGCTTCTTCACCATATTTTTCACAAACGAAGTATTAGCGGTGACATCCCACGACCAGTCCTTCCTTGTCAGCAGATTCACCTTGGCTTCCAGTTCGAAACCACGGTTGCTGATAGTACCCAGATTCGTTTTGAACGAGGGAAATCCTGTATATTCCGGCAAATTCACATCAGTCAGCAAATCGGAAGTCGTGCGGTCATAATAGTCCATAATCATATGAATACGATTATTGAAAAAGCCCAAGTCAAGCCCCAGTTCAAACGTATGGCTCTTTTCCCAACGCAATTTACTATTGACCACCCCTGTATTCAAATAACCTAGATTACCATTATAAGCACCTACCGAACCATATTTACCATATACATCAAAATTACCGATACCGTTTACATTACCGTTCAACCCATAACTGATACGCGGTTTAATCAAGGATACTACTTCCGCAAACTTTGAATCTTTAAAGAAAGCTTCCTCATGCACATTCCAACCGGCAGATATACCCGGAAAAAATCCCCAACGATTGTCGGACAATTTGGAAATACCGTCATAACGGGCTACCAAGGACACCATATAACGATAATTATAATCATAGTTAACACGGGCGAAACCGGAAAGAATGCGATATCCGGTTTTGACAGAAGTAGTATAAGTACGGTTAGTGCCCGCATTTAAAGTAGGTATATCATCTGTAGGAGCACCGGAAACACGCGCTTCCAGGTTCTGATACTGATAATCAAAATACTCACCACCTGCCATGGCATTGATATTATGTCCGCTAAAACCTTTTTTATATTCCAGAGTCAATGCATGCTGTTGTTGAAAAACTTTTGTATTTGTTTGAGAAGCATTACGATTGGTATTGGGAGCTTGTCCTATCTGTTGATATTTCTTTTCAAACAGTTCAAACTGACTATCTGTATAATACATAGAACTGTTTCCATTCAGGAACAATTGCTGCGGAAGGATTTCCAAAGCAAAACCGATATTAAACGAAGTCTTACGGTTCGTTGTAGAACGAGTCAGTTTATCTTTCCAATAATAAGGATTACCATCCTGATTACTCCATCCGGCAGCAGGACTTCCATCCTCATTCCACGGATTCCAAGTGGGAAACATACTCATGGTACGATAGAACAACTCATACTCTCCCATTTCTCCGTTCCAAGGGCTTTTCAAGTCGTAAGTCCATAAATCGGGCATCTTGGACCATGAAAAACTACCGCCGGCATTCACTGTCAAAACGGGCAACAACTTGTATGAACCGTTGATAGTCCCGTTCACACGCTGATAATTGGTAGAAATTATCTGACCGTCTTCCGAATAATACCCTAAAGATGAGGAAAATGTTCCTTTGTCATTACCTCCCGACAAATTCAGATAATGATCTTGTGTAAACGCGGCATTGCGGAAAGTCAGATCATGCAGCTCACCGGCATGGTTTCTAAAAATCAAAGTTTTATCAGGGTCCACAGGATCCGCCATAGACCGCCATCCTTCATTCAGCAAATGTTTGTTTGCATCTGTCATAAAGGCCAGATCCACTCCGGAGTTAACCCCAAAACCTTTCTGGTTCTCCATACTTGTACCGCCATTGGTACGCTGCCAACCTAAACGTTGATAATACAAATAGTCACCGGCATCCAAATACTTATACCCTTCACGTGCAAAGTTCACACCCCCTTTGAACTTATAAGTAATTTGTGTCCTGCCTTCCACCCCCTTCTTGGTTGTCACCAGAATTACGCCGTTATTGGCACGGGCACCATAAATAGCTGTGGAAGCCGCATCTTTCAGTACCTGTATGGATTCAATATCTGAAGGATTGATATCATCCATAGAACGCACAAGGCCATCCACCACGACCAACGGCCCTTCCAGATTCTTGTTTATGGAAGCACCACCACGCAAAACGATATTGGGCGAACTACCCGGTTTACCCGAAGTATTTGTCACACGCAATCCGCTGACAGTTCCCTGCAAGGATTGGGCCGCATTACTCATAGCTGCATTTTGTAATACTTTATCATCCAACTTTGAAATAGAGTTCGTCATCAACGAACGTTTCTGACTCATTCCATAACCGGTCACCACGACCTCATCCAGCATTTCTGCATCTTCTTTTAAAATAACCTTGTAGGTGTTTGGCACTCCCACTACAATTTGTTGTGTTTTGTAACCTATATAACTCACATCCAGTTTTGCCCCCACAGGCACTTGGATAGTAAAGTTACCGTCTACATCAGTTATTGTACCATTTGTTGTCCCCACCTCCAGGACACTTGCTCCGATAACAGGTTCACCGGTGGCATCTACCACTACCCCTGTTATCGTTTTTGTTTGCGCCATCATGTTTATTGCAAAACAGAGGCATACGATAAAAAAGAGAGCTTTCTTCATGAATCTCAGATTTGGTTGATAAATTAATGTTTAAATAAAAAAGTTTAATTAAGTGTTAGTTTTAAAACCCCTCAAAAAGAAAATAATTTTAAAATCAACAGCGAATATATACACGTATATTTAGTATATACAAGAAACAAAAGGAACTATATTCTTTATTAGTCTTTGTTTTTTAGAATAAACTAAATATTAAGGCATATTTTAAAAAGTTACATAAGGGAATAACTCAAAAAAGGAAAAAAGGTTCATACGGAGAAGATATAACAAGAAAAAACCTCCTTGCAATTCCTTGCAAAGAGGTTACTGAATTGTACACCCGATGAGAATCGAACTCATATCGTCGGAACCGGAATCCGGTATTCTATCCATTGAACTACGGGTGCGTCTGAAACTTGGACGTGCAAAAGTACAAAATATATTGTCTTTATCCTAATAATTTGGGATATTTATCTATCAAAATAATATTTTGCTCATTAATTTAAGTATAAAACAATCAATTTGATTATATTTTCGGCTAAACATATAACAATATCACAAATAATTTCTATATTTGCAAGCAATTAAAACAACTAGATCTATTTTACAATGAGTTACCTAATTAAACCAGCTAACTATAAAGCCTTGCTTGATTTAAAACAAACAGAGTTAGGCATTAAGCAAATAAAAGAGTTCTTTCAACAGAACCTGTCGTCAGAATTACGTCTGCGCCGTGTCACCGCCCCGCTATTTGTATTGAAGGGAATGGGTATCAATGATGACTTGAGCGGAACCGAACGGGCGGTATCTTTCCCTATTAAAGACTTGGGAGACGCACAGGCCGAAGTTGTCCATTCACTGGCAAAATGGAAAAGGCTGACTTTGGCCGATTACAATATAGAGCCGGGTTATGGCATCTATACAGACATGAACGCCATCCGGGCTGACGAGGAATTAGGTAATCTCCACTCGCTATATGTAGACCAGTGGGACTGGGAGCGTGTAATTACCAAAGAACAACGCACGGTTGATTTCCTGAAACAAATAGTAACCCGTATTTATGCAGCCATGCGCCGCACAGAATATATGGTATGTGAAATGTACCCGCAGATCAAACCCTTCCTGCCACATGACATTCATTTCATCCACTCGGAAGAGCTTTGCCAGATGTATCCCGACAAGAGTCCGAAAGAACGTGAACATGCCATCTCACAAAAATACGGTGCGGTATTTATTATAGGTATAGGCTGCAAACTGAGTGACGGTAAAGAACATGACTTGCGCGCACCTGACTATGACGACTATACCACAATCAACCCGGAAACCGGACTTCCCGGTCTGAATGGCGACCTGTTAGTTTGGGACAAAGTACTGGACCGTTCCGTCGAACTTTCCTCTATGGGTATCCGTGTAGACAAAGAAGCGCTGCTCCGCCAACTGACACTCAGCGGACAGGAAAAACGTAAAGAACTGTATTTCCACAAACGCCTGCTAAATGAAACTCTTCCTTTGTGTATCGGCGGTGGTATAGGACAGTCACGACTCTGTATGCTTTATTTACAGAAAGCCCACATAGGTGAAATCCAAGCCAGTATATGGCCCGAAGATATGAGAAAAGAATGCGCTCAACTGGGTATGCAACTTATTTGATTATAATCTATCAGCAATGAAAGAAGAGGATGATTATAAAAAGTCATCCTCTTTTTATTTGTCATTTTTACAAATTACCCCTATCTTTAACGCACATTTTATAATAAAAGAAATGCCATGAACGTACAAATAGAAGAAAGCTGGAAACAACATCTGGCACCCGAATTTGAAAAAGATTACTTTATCAGACTCACTGAGTTTGTAAGAAGCGAATACCAGACTGCCACTATTTACCCACCGGGCAGATTTATATTCAACGCCTTCAATCTGTGCCCGTTTGACAAAGTGAAAGTCGTCATTATCGGCCAAGATCCCTACCATGGTCCCGGCCAGGCGCACGGACTCTGCTTCTCTGTTAATGACGGAGTACCTTTTCCTCCTTCCCTACAAAATATTTTCAAAGAAATACAAAGCGATTTGGGTGCTCCCATCCCTACTTCAGGCAACCTGACCCGCTGGGCGAATCAAGGAGTTTTATTACTCAATGCCACACTGACGGTCCGTGCCCATCAGGCAGGCTCTCATCAACGACGGGGCTGGGAGGAATTTACAGATGCCGCCATCCGTGTACTGGCAGAACAACGTGAAAATATTGTATTCATCTTATGGGGATCTTATGCACAGAAAAAAGGCGCCTTCATAGACCGCAACAAGCACCTGGTACTGGCTTCCGCACATCCGTCCCCCCTGTCAGCCTATAACGGTTTCTTTGGCAACAAGCACTTCAGCCGTACCAACGAATATTTGCAAGCGCACGGGCAAACACCGATTGAGTGGTAGACATAAATAAAAAAATGAGAAATGGTTTCTGATAACAACACGCAACCATTTCTCATTTTTTATTCCCAACTTCTTCCTAGTACCAATTCACCGCACTACCCGTATTGCTTCGCTGATCCCATTTCAAAGCATCGGTCAGCATACTGGAGTTAGCACGAATACTGAAGTTATAGGAAGTAAAGGGACCGAATACCAAGCCACAGCTCATATTGAAACAGTGCAGGTCACGGCTGATATTGACCGTTGTCATTGACATCTCTTTCGTATTAAAATCATACCCCGAAGAATAATTCACATTCCAGCGGCTACCCAACTTCACATTACCGGAAACATTCAATGAATGAGTCACCGAATAAGGATATCTCATCGTCTTGATATTAATCTGCTTGCTTCTGTCCTCACGAATACTATAACTATAACTCAAGCTCAATGACCATGGCATCTTGAAAGCCATATAGCCATCCGGATCTATAGCCGCCTTCTCTGTTTTTCTCAAACCGGAGTTATCTTCTTCCTCCGTGTTTTCATTGCCATCATCACTGTACTCATCCAGATTTTCATTCTTCTTGTCTTTATCCCCCTTACTGTCCTTTTCATCTTTCGGACCAAACCACTTTTTCCACGAATCATTATTCAATGTATACGAGAAAGAACCGCTATACCCCTGAAAACGACCAAAACGTCCGTATGACCATTCTGTACGGTTGCCTTCCACTACCTTGCCGTCTTTATCAAACTCATAAGCATACGTAGCAAACTGGGCGTTCATATTAAAAGTATAACTCTTGGTCAGTTTCAAGCGCAGATTCATACTCAAATTTCCCCAAGGTTTCTCTTTAGCCGCCGCATTATAGGAAATACTGGCTCCCAACTGGTCAATCAAGCTGATTTTCTTCACTCCGGTAGTATCCGCATCGGATTTCACTTTCATTTCCACATTATTATCTATAGAGAAAGTGAAATTCTCGGATTTACCACTGGGCGAGAAAGAGTAAGGCAAACCTTCATATGGATTATAAGTCTGAGTACGTACTTCTCCATCCGTATCAGTATAAGTATACGTTCCCACATATCCATACCTGGACGTACTGAAGTCCGGTGCATAACTCATGCTCACCGAAGGAGTAAAGACGTGACGGATCATTTCAATCTTGTCGCCAAACAATTTCTTCCACGGTTTGTAGAAACCATACATCTTGGTATTCACCTGCAAGCTCAAATCATAGTTATACACACGGTTGAAACCGTTGATTGTATCTCTCCGCACATTATTAGGTGCCGACGGATCATAACTCTGCTCCACCTTGCGCATATACCAGCGCTCGGTATAGTTGAAAGAAGGCACAACGTTGATATATTTAAACAAAGTGAATGTAGCGCTGATAGGAATCTTATGCTGCATACCATTAGTCCATTTATTCAAACCCTGCTTCAGAATCAGATTATCCTTGGTATTAATCGAGTTCGTCATCTGGCCGGTATATTGGAGTGAGATTTTCTCATACCAACGTTCATCACCTACCGCTTTCTTACGCTTGAACGGATAAATACGGTTCAATGAAATATTCAAATCCGGCAACGTCACACTGATAGAAGAGTCACGCGTATTCTGAGAGATATTGAATGTACTGGACAGATTCAATCCTATTTCGGGGAAATTGCGCGAATAACTCACACTAGACGTCTTGGTGTTATTTGAATACTGCTGCGGGTTGTACAAACTACTCAGGTTACGCTGGTCATAACTACTGGTCGCAAAGTTCACATTCGCCGAAAAAGAGCTGTTAGGGTTAGCCTTGGCATCCTGTCTGTGACTCCATGCAATTCTGAAATCTTTTGTAACCATATAGTCCGGCATATTCTTCTCACCGGTTTTCGTTACCAGATAACTGGCATTGAAATTACCGCTATATTTATATCTCTTGTTATAATTAGACTGCACGGACAGTCCCCATGAACCTTTCGTAAAGATCTCACCCAACACTTTCAAATCCATACGGTCACTGATGGCGAAATAATATCCCCCATCACGCAAATAAAAACCACGATTCATTTCATCACCGTATGTAGGCATAATGAATCCTGACGAATAACTGCTGTTAAACGGAAAAAATCCGAAAGGAATAGCGATAGGCAACGGCACATCCTCCACCACCAGCTGGGCAGGACCGAAAACCACATTTTTCTTAGGACGCACTTTCGCCATGGAAAGTTTCAGATAGAAGTGAGGATGTTCGTGATTATCACACGTAGTATATCGTCCGTGACGCAAATAAAGTTCATCATTAGCACCTTTCTTCGACTCCTCACTGGTAACGTATCCTTCCCCCTGCTGAGTAACGATATTATTAATGAACCCCTTCTTCGACTTGAAGTTATAACGCATGATTTTTGACTCATACGGAGTCTCGCCATCCTTAAAGACAGGAGTACCTTTTTCCACGCCAGCCGAGTCGGGAACACCACGGGCATACACCGTACTGCTATCCATGTTCATTGTAATCACGGCAGAGGTCAACTCTATTTTCTCATAGTTCACCTTACCGTCACCATACAGATGGGCATATCCGCCCTCAGTGAATACGATAGAGTCATTTGCTTCATAAATAACAGGCGCATCCAACGGCTGTTTCTTTTTAGGTGCAACCGTATCGATAGACAACGTATCTACCAAAGCACTATCTACTTTCAGGGAATCATTACCGGATGCAGAATTCCGCTTTCTGCGTTGAGCACCTGTACTTAAAGAAAGTGACAGGCATGCAAATAGTAGTAGGAATGTTATAAATCTATGTCGTTTTAGTGGCGTCATTCACAAATCATTTACGCTTTTGAGGGGCAAAATTAAGCATTATCCGCCAATAATGAACTATTTAGCGGATATTTAATTTATTTTTAAGGCTTACAAGAAACATTCGCACCAATGGTTAAAACGGATTATCCCATCTTCCCCATAACGTGAAATACTCTTTAACGCCTTCTCCACGCTCTTTTCCCTGTCCAGATGCGTCTTTGAGAAAAACTTGTCGGCAAAGCAAATAACCTGTTCTTCCAGCGAAACCGGAACCATATTCCGATGAGGAACAGGCAACTGCTGGTCAATAATACTTTGCAAAGACATACCCGCTCCCGTATGTCTCTCACAGACCAATGCATGACGCGGAAATCCTTCTTTCCGCATCAGATCAGCCCCCAAATATCCATGACAAATATAAGGATAAGATCCGAAACAACAAATGCCCTCAGCATCCGTCATAAAAATACCAATATCGTGCAGCATCGCCGCCTCTTCCAGAAACTGCTTGTCCAGATTCAATTCCGGATGCTTTCCGGCAATCCATAACGCCTTATCGGCCACCGAACGGCTATGCGCCAGCAGGATATGTTTCAGTTCATTATCTTCAGGATAATATTTATTAATGATAGCAAGTGCGTCCATTCTCAATTAAATTCTTATTTTTGTGCAATATTACAAAATAATCGCCACATATCATGAAAACAAAATACATTTTCCTATACTGCCTCTTGTTTATCTGCAACGCCGTGACCGCGCAAAAGGTTATCACCGGAGCCGAACAGATGGACCGTCTCTTACCTATATTAAAAGGGAAGCGTGTGGCATTGGTTGTAAACCAAACCTCCAAAGTAGGAGAAACCCATCTGTTGGACACCCTGCTTGCAGCGCATATACAAATAAAAAAGGTATTCGCTCCCGAACACGGATTCCGGGGTGACGCCGATGCCGGAGAAACCATCAGGAACGGAAAAGATACCCGCACGGGAATACCCATCCTGTCCCTTTACGGTAAAAATAAGAAACCTACAGCCACACAGCTACAGGACATAGACCTGATTGTGTTCGACATTCAGGATGTAGGTGCCCGTTTCTATACCTATATCAGCACCATGCAGTATGTAATGGAAGCTTGTGCCGAGAACCGGAAACAACTGGTCATCACAGACCGGCCCAATCCTTGTGATTACGTGGACGGCCCTGTGCGACAGAAAAACCAGAAAAGTTTTGTGGGTATGCACGCCATCCCCATTTTACACGGTTGCACTGTAGGCGAGCTGGCTCAAATGATCAATGGCGAAGGCTGGCTGCCCAATGGCAAAAAATGCGCGTTGACCGTCATCCCCGTGGAAGGCTGGAAACACGGACAACCCTATTCGCTTCCGGTAAAACCCTCTCCCAACCTGCCCAACGACCAGGCAATTGCCTTATATCCTTCACTCTGCCCGTTTGAAGGTACAGCCATCAGTGTGGGCAGAGGTACTCTTTATCCTTTTCAAGTAATCGGTTCACCGGATATCCGCATCTCCTCCTTTTCTTTCAGACCGGAAGCCTTGGAAGGCTTTGACAAGAATCCGATGTATAAAAACCAATACTGCTATGGCAATAATCTCCGCCATATCACCGCCCCGAAAGGATTCTCTCTAAAATACATCATCACCTATTATCAAGCTTATCAAGACCTTGGGAAAGCGGACAAGTTCTTTACCCGCCCGCAATGGTTCGACCTGCTGATAGGGAACCGTACCGTAAGGGAACAAATCATGAAAGGAGCCAGTGAAGAAGAAATCCGTGCAGGATGGCAGAACGAACTGGAAGCCTACAAAAAGATGAGAGAGAAATACCTGCTTTATGAATAATATTTCCTTCCAAGCTGCCGGCTTTCGTCAAAAAAGGAGACAACAACCCAATCTATTCAGGACACGCAGCACCATTCCTCTGCATCCACCAAGCCCCAACCACAAACGGCTTCCCAACCGCCAACACATGGAATCCGTTTCAATCTTCTTTCCGGAAGGCCTGCATACCTTTCTCACCACCCCGATGATATCCGTGTCCTCACATTCCTCATAAAAACGGCAGACGCCATCTCCCTGCATCAGATAACGACTGCCTCTTTTTTGAATAATCCGATGCAATACATACCGGTCTGTCTGCCGGAACAGAATGACATCAAAAAGTTTCAACTCCTCCTTATCATACGGCCCCACCACCACTTCATCCTTCCCATTTCTCAGTAAAGGCATCATGGAATTGCCTTTCACCCGGAACTTCACACTCCTGCCACTTTTGATTTCCGACTCCACCCACGCAAAGAAACATTCATTCGCTATCCGCTTCATACCCATCTCCATATAAAGTACGACATACTAATTTCACCGCCTCCGCATCGGGCAAACACTCCAGATGATAAACAGGAATGGATGAAACCATCTTTTCCAACAGACTACAAACCCCACTGTATAATTCCTCTTCGTATGCAAATGCAGGAGGAGCAGACGGATGCAAAGCTGCATAAGCCTGCAAAGTGTTCAATCTCCGTATCTTGTTATACGGTGCTTGTGACAAACGTACACATCCGGCCAACGGATAACGCTCCGCCTTATAACAAGGAGTCTTCCCACTCCACGGGCTGCCATATACCCACACGCCCCCCTCTTCATAACGCACAATGGGACTGTCATCATTCAGCAACTTACTTCCTGCTATATTTTCCCTCCACAAACGGGTATGGGTACTTTTTCCGGTTCCGCTTTCACCTAAAAAAAGAACCGCTTTCCCCTTATAAACAATACAACTGCCATGCAAGGCAACCGTCTCTTTCCGTACCGTCATCAGGCCATACCCCATCCATAAGGCAAACCTTAAAAGACGGGGAGAATAATTACCATATAAACAGATACCTCTCCCGGTTCCACCCATCGTCCGGAAAGCGACGGTTCTCCCTGCGGAGCCAGTTCCAACAAAAAGCTATCCCCACTCACACCGAAAGTACCGGTTACATCTTCATATCCGAACCCATAGGACTTTCTCTGAAAAGTCGGAAAACCCCAACCGTTTCCTTCCCAAACAGTAAAATCCGGCAACCAAGCACCCTCATATACATCTTTTGCCGAAACCAGATCCGGTTGCCAAACAAAAGGCTTGAAACCGCTGATACCATCCACCGCCTCCATCAACCTTTCGTCCGGCAGCGCGAAGCAGTGGCCACCTATTTTATAAATTCGATCCATTGTCTTTTCCATTTAATCTGATTACACGATGACAATACGCCAACGAACTTTCCCGATGGGCTATCGTAAGAACAGTCAGCCCCCTACACTCCTTCATCAGACCGAGAAGCATTTCATTGACAGCCCGTTCAGTCTCATTATCCAATGCAGAAGTAGCCTCATCCAGTAGAAGCACCTCCGCTTTCTTATACAAAGCACGGGCTATGCCTACCCGTTGTTTCTGACCTCCCGAAAGCCTTCCTCCCCCTTCACCCAAAGGAGTATCCATTCCTTGCGGCAATTCATCCACCCAAGCATCCAATCTCACCAGCCTCACTATCTCCGCTACCCGTTCCTTATCTATAGACCGGCATCCCAAAGCAATGTTTTCCGCCAAGGTCCCATCCAGCACAAACACTTCCTGTTGCACATATCCCACCCTGCGATGCCATTCCTGCCTCGGCACATCGGCAAGCGACCTGCCATCTATCCGAATAGCGCCTTTATCCGGAGTGATAAATCCCAAAAGCAGATTAAACAAGGTAGATTTACCCACGCCACTCTCACCACAGATACCTACATATTCCCCCTTACGAATAGTACAACAAAAGTCCTTTAGAACCTCTTTACTTTCAGGATAAGCATAGGTGAGGTGTTCTATCCGTATCTCTTTTTGAAAAGAAAACGCTTCCTGCCCCCATGATGGAGAAACTGCTTCCATCCCCTTATCCCCCAATCCTTCCTCTATAATCCGCAGAGAATAGACCGCATTCTGTACTTGTGTCCAACCACCTAAGATGCCGCGCAAAGCGGGTAACAGCCGGAAAGCCGCCACAGCAAAGACACCTACCAGCGCTTTGATATCCCCTGTTCCGAAAACGGTGAGCAAGGTCAGCCCCGATATGACCGCCATTTCGGAAAGGCAAAGAGGAAGATGCTGTATCGTTTCCAGTTTCAAACGGCTCTCACTGATTTTCCTCACCCTTTGGGCGAATGCCTGCTGAAGAAAAGGAAACGCCGCATTCAGTTCCAATTCGGCATACCCTTTCATCGTTTCCGTGACCAGCCGGGATTGCTCACGACGAGCCTGCTGCTCCTGCTCACCATAACGGCGCATCGGTTTCCTGATCCCCCATCCGTAAATCAGCATGAAAGGCAGAAAGGCAATATACAGCATCAGTACCGTCAACGGAGCGTAAACCAACAAAGCTGCCGTCACCCAAAAAACAAGCAGCAGTTCTCCTGTCATGCGAAGCAAGGGGGAAAGAAGGTTTAAAGAAAAAGCATAACAGATATAGTTCACCTCATATCCCAGCCGGATACTCCCCCTGCTGCGTATAAACAATAATCCCCGTTGATAGTAAGAAGTAAAGAGAGAAAAGCTGAGCCGACGGTAAAGAGACATCAGAAAATGGTTTTGAAAACGTGAAAGCCCCGCTGCCAAAGCGTTTTTCACCAAAATAAAGACTATTGCCACCAGACAAAATAACAGGGCGGCATCTTTATCCCTCCCGTCATCCAACAGAAAAAACAAGACAGGCAACAGGGCAGCGAGTCCGGCAAAGTCAAGTAATGCGCAAAGAAATACGGCACAAACCACCCTTATCCCCATTTTCCTTTCATCAGGCAACAACAAACGGCAGATTCTTTTCAACATAAACCGCTTATTTTCGTTCCGTCTGGAAGATGGTATGGGGAGAGCGCAGATGCAACAGAATAGAATTTCCAACCCATTTGCACAGTGAAATGCGCAACACGCTGTTGCACGCACGATGAGTATGCAGCATACGTTTGGTTTTATAAACCAGAATGCCCCATTTATTCTTCGCCGGAACTGACATCGTATAGGGTGGCCGGATGATTTCCCGCAAGATTTCCTCCGCCAATCCTTCTCCTCCATATACAGGAACGGAAGTTCCTAAATAATCATTACAGAGGCGGGTCATTGCCAGCATCATATTTCTAAAACGAATATCCGTCACTTCCTCAGGAATATGCAGGCCGTATCTATTCAGCAGGCAAGCCCAGTCGCAAAGATGATGAAGTGCCAGGCCGCGTGCATAATGCTGGGCGGCATGAAAAGCGAGAAATACGGTATTAAAGGTGGAAGATGGGATTAAAATGGAGCATTTTCCGTCCAATTCCGCCGATACGGGTTGTAGCAGTTTTTGAAGGAGCTTATCCATCTTCACT
>OHTK01000720.1_pt1 | contig 13515 bp, 10 predicted proteins | sample 1578931 | NCBI WGS metagenome assembly OHTK01 (sample SAMEA3879553, study PRJEB24766) | human gut metagenome | biome: human-associated habitat; feature: feces | place: USA | collected 1985/1987 | reverse complement strand
TCGGCAGCTGGGTTGACGGCGGCGGCGAGAGCGGCGCAGCCGAGGATTTGGGCTATTCTATACAGAACGACGGCAGTTACATGGTCTATAACGCTGACGGCCTGCTGGCATGGAACAAAGCCGCACAAAAGGACGAATCGATAAATTGCACCCTCACCGCCGACATAGACCTGACGGGTAAGGATTGGACACGGATAGGCACATGGCCTGGCTACTCCGGCGTCTTTAATGGGCAGGGACACCGCATTACGGGATTAAACATTTCAGCAGCGACTACTGAACTTTTTGGGTTATTAAATGTACGTGGTGTGATAAAGAACCTACAACTCATAGATGTGAATCTGTATGGCAGTAGTGGATCAGCAGCTGGAATAGTGGAGCAAAATGAGGGTCAAATCATTGCCTGCTCTGTGACGGGAAAAATTTCTGCATATGGTAGAACTTGTGGTATAGCCGATTTAAATTATGGCAGTATCACCGCTTGCTGGTTCGACGGCACATTGAAAGAGTATGAATCTGGAGCAATAGTGCGTTATAACTACAATACTATAACTTCCTGTTATTGGGGAGGCAATGCCGGGCAAGGAGTATTCCGTAATCATGGAGGAACGGTAGATGCCACGAAGGTGGACGGTGCGACCGCGAAATGGCAGACAGCCGTCGACGGCATGAACCCCGCCCTCACCGGCAACGACTACCAGTGGGCACTCGGCACCGACGGCCTGCCCGTACTGAAAAGAAACAATAACAACCCCTAAACAACACGCATCATGAAACGAACAAACATCCATATATTCGCAGCCATCGCCCTGCTGTTCGCCCTTGCCGCCTGCACGCAGGACGAAGCGGGCTTCCTACCGGAAGGGGCGGAAGGCACACCCATCGTCTTCACCGCCACGGGGCTGAACCCCGCCGCGATAGCCACCGCCGGCACCCGTGCCCCGGTGGACGGCAATTGGGAGGGTGTGCAGAGCGTGGCAGTCCTGATGGACGGCACGGTGAAGGCATACGACGTGACGCCCTCCACCGTCGACAACACAAGCGCCACGCTGACCTCCACTGACCCGTACTACTGGACCAACCACAACGACATCACCGTCACAGCGTGGTGGCCCTACACTGCTGGCGAGACAACCCCGCCTGCGGTAAAGGTAAAAGCCAACCAAAGTGCCCAGAAAGACTTTGATGGCAGTGACCTCATCGTAGCCGACGGACAGACGGTGACCTACGGTAGCCCCACGCTCCGCTTCACCCACCGCACGGCGCGAGTGACCGTCGTTCTGACGGACTACACCGAGGGGCTGGCATCCGTGCAGCTGACGGGTCTCTCCACCGAGAATGACAATCCAGATAAAATCACCCCGTATGACAAGGGCAGCAACACCTACATCGCCCTCGTAGCCCCGCAAAGTGTGGAAGCTGGCACGACCTTTATCACCTGCACCTTCACCAACGGCAAGGTCTTCGTTTATAAGATGAAGAATGCTACCGACTGGCAGGCGGGCGGTGAATATACCTACACCGTCTCCCTCGCTGCGGCAAAAGACCTGGGCTATACCATAGAGAGCGACGGCAGCTACACCGTGACCTCCGCCGACGGCCTGATGAATATAGCCAAATTAGTGAACGGAGGTAAGAGCGACATTAACATTACCCTCGACACAGACATTGACCTCACAGGCAAAGACTGGACACCGATAGGCACAGACTACGACAACTCATACAAAGGCACCTTCGACGGTGGCGGCCATACCATTACGGGGCTGACCTTTACGACAAATGACGAATATGCGGGTCTGTTCGGCTGGCTCAATAGAGCTGGTACGGTGAAGAACGTGGTGATGGAGGGCGTACAGATAACAAGCAATCAAATATATGGCGGCAGTATTGGCGGCGTGGTAGGATCTGGCTGGGGCACCATTGAAAACTGCTCGGTGTCGGGCAGCGTCAGCGGCACGGTGTATGTCGGCGGTGTGGTGGGTGTTCAAATAGGCGGTTCCATCACCGGATGCAGTTCCTCTGCCACAGTGAAGGGAACGGTCGATGTCGGCGGCGTGGCAGGTCAGACGAATTCGAGTGCCACCCTGACCGCTTGCTATGCCACGGGCAACGTGATCATAGAAATAAACCCCAAAAAGAATATCGCTGGCGGCAGTCTGGTGGGAATGAACGCAGGAAGCAGCCTCCTTGCCTGCTATGCCACGGGCAACGTAACCAGTACGGGTAGTAGCACTGGCAATATGCATATCGGCGGCTTTTTGGGAAATAACTACACCACCGTGACCGCCGGCTATTGGAAGAACAATCATGAACAAGGCATCGGCTACAATAGGGAAAGCACCGGAGCCACGAAGGTGGACGGCTCTGTCGTTACCTGGCAGAAAGCCGTTGATGCCATGAACACCGCCTTGCAGAACGCAGGCTCAAAGTGGCGTTACGAACTTAAAGGAGCATTGCCTACCTTGAGGAAGCAGTAAGCCGTTGCGGGCGGAAATGTTCCGCCCGCAACGAACATTAACCGAAGTATAACCCCAATAAAAAAAGGAGGACGTGCTGGAACACACGGAGAATCCACCATATAGGTTTTGGCATCAAGGCATTGTTAATAATAATATAGACTCCAGTGTAAATATGGAAGCTGTAAGCCGGACATTGTCAAGATTGGTGCTCATTAAAGACAACAAATCAAGTAATTAAATAAAAAACATGGGACTTTTTCACAGAGGCAAGAAAAATAATGACGATGAGCCGGACAGTGTTCAAACCAATTCATTCTCTGATATTATGAATGGTTTGCAATACGCCGTAAACTGTGCACAAGATACATTGCAGAATCATCAGATACAAAATCTGACCAGACTTTTTGAAGGAACAAATGCAAATAACGCAAATACGTTCCAATCGAAAAAAATCATGGTTGGAGACAAGACTATTGATATTCCACTTATAGCTTTGATATCCCATCATTATCTTGCGATGGATAATGTGCAGATAAAGTTCAAGGCGAAGGTCGGAAGCGTGGAATCACAGATTCCAGAAAACAACTTATTGTTATCCAGCCCACAAAGAGCCAATCTCCAGATGCAGATGAGCAACATAAAACCGGATGCGGATGATGTCATGGAGGTTTGCGTCAATTTTAAGGTTCAGGAGACTCCAGAGAGCATTTCCCGAATTATTGACGATTTTGTAAAAAATATCTAACAATTTTAAAATTCAAATGTTATGGCAGAAGAAATAAAGAACCAAGGGCAACAAGAAAATGCGGAAAACTTGAATGAAAATGTAAGCGGACAGGCGAAAGAAATTATCTCCGCTGCATTGGAAGAGACTCAAAACAGAGAAACTTCTCCAGTTCTTAAAGCAGATTCAAACGTGACTGACAAATTCAAGGGGCTTCCCATGCGGGAACTTATTGCAGCTCCACTTATTGCAGCAGCCGAAGCACAACAGGAATTGGCAGCGACAGCATGGAATTTCTACCAGCAAATTGCATTTGATGGTAAAAGCGGCAATAAAGCGCGTATATTGGAATTCGATGTCGAAAGACCGATACAGCAGGATGGAAAAATGACAACAATGTCACAAAGTGTCAAGGCTCCGTTTATAGGATTGGTGCCTATTCCTTCCCTGCTCATAGATCGCGTGGATGTCGATTTCCAGATGGAGGTTACCGATACATCAAACGTAAAAAGCACTACCAACGCAGAAGTAGAGGCAAAAGCTTCTGCAAAACATTGGTTTATAAATGCGGAAATCAGCGGCAAAGTCACGACCGCCCGCGAGAACACCCGCATGACCAACCAAACGGCAAAATACCAGATACATGTGACAGCCAGTCAGCAGCCGCAGACCGAAGGTCTGTCTAAACTGATGGATATAATGGCATCATGTATCGAGCCTATAACAAACGAAAGTAACAGTAAGTAAATATATGAATTTGATTCAAGCATTAAGATTGCCAAACAGTCAAGCAGTAATGACAAATATTGCACGGTTTCATTATCAAAATATTTATAATGTAGGTTTGACCCCTCCGATTGTCACGCAAAGTAAGTTGACATTTCAAATAAAAGGATATACCCGTAACTATCGTTTTCTTAGATTAGACTATGCCTGTGTCATATATATTGCGGATAGAATAGCAGTCGTTGCTTCAAATGGCATAGATACTTTAAGTTCAGGTTTTTCGGGGTGTTATATGGCCAGTTTTAGGCACAATGGCATTAGGTATGTTGCTCATATTCCAACGCCTAACAATAGTATTAAAACATCATGGAATCGGGCGGTTAAAAATCGAATAATAGATAATGTTGTTCTTTTTAAACCTACTGAAGGATTGGCGAGAATCCCAGGAACAATTGGTATTTGGGGAATTATAACATTTAACGATAGATGTTATCGGCTTGATGTAAATGAAAACGCTCCTCCAAGTCAAGCCATACGTGGCCAAAGAATTTTTAACTCAATCCCGAGAAATCCCATACTAACAGAAATTCCATCTATCGCCGGTGGTCAGATGCCTTAATAATTATAACAATTGTAAATAAGGGAAGAATGGTTGTTTCATTGAGGAGTAGAATTCTATTCGGATATATAATTCTGGTGGCGGTCATAGGCAGCATGGCCGCCATTCTCATCCATGAACCTGCGAAGTTCCACGACCTATATGCGTATTTTAAATAACGGTATTTACACAAACAGCAAATGAGCGAACAATTCGTTACCACTACCAAGCATTTCCGCAAGCTGCTTGCCGCAGGCTATCTGTTGATAGTCCTGCTGGTGGGCGGCATCATCTGCACGTGGCTCGGAGAATGGCGCGACTTGGAGTTGCTGGAACGGGAGAACCGTGAAATCAACCGCTTCCGCAAGGAAACACACGATGCGTATGTGGGTGTGGTGGAGTTGTCTCTTTTGGGCGAGTCGGTGCTGGAATGGGACGATAAGGATGTGGCGGCATACCGGCGGCAACGGATGACGGTGGATAGTATGCTTTGCCGCTTCAAGAGCCATTACGAATCGGTGCGCATAGACAGCGTGCGCCACTTGCTGGAGGACAAGGAAAAGCGGCTGTGCGCCATCATGGAGGCTCTGGAACAACAGGCGGACATCAACCGCCGGATAGCCAAGCAGGTGCCGGTGATAGTGCAAACGAGCAGGCAGGAAGAGCCGAAGAAACAGAGGAGGAAAGGTTTTCTCGGGTTGTTCGGCAAGAAACAGGAAGCACCTCCGACGACGACCACCACGATGCTCTACACACTGAACCGTGATATGATAGCGCAACAACGTGCCCAAAGCCATCGTCTGTCGGAATATGCCGACAGCCTTGCCAGCCGCAATGCGGAACTGAACCGCCAACTGCAAACCCTTATCCAGCAGATGGACCACAAGGTGCAGGCTGACTTGCAGGAACGTGAGGCGGAAATATCCGCTATGCGTGAAAAGTCGTTCTTGCAGGTAGGTATCATAACGGGTGTCATGCTGCTGTTGCTCATTATTTCATACATCATCATTCACCGCTATGCCACCCGCATCAAGCAGTACAAACGTAAGACAACAGATTTAATCGGGCAACTGCAAAAGTCAGTAAAACAAAACGAATCGTTGATAGCCTCACGCAAGAAAGCGATGCACACCATCACCCACGAGCTACGCACACCACTGACTGCCATACATGGATATGCGGAACTGATGCAGGACAACGAAGAAGAAAAGATAAGCGGTTATGCGGACAATATCCTGCAAGCCTCCAAGAGAATGACCGACATGCTCAACTCCCTGCTTGACTTCTTCCGCTTGGACAGCGGCAAGGAACAGGCGAATGTCCGTCCGTTTCGTTTGGAAAACATCGCGGAGCTGTTGCAAACGGAGTTTACGCAACAAGCAGAAGCAAAAGATCTTAAACTTACCATCGAGTGCCCGGAGGGTATTATCCTGAATGGCGACAAGGAGCGCATCATACAGATATGCGACAACCTGCTGGGCAATGCCGTCAAGTTCACGAATGCCGGAAGCGTTTCACTTGTCATAAGCTATGACGGCAATAGGCTGACCCTTGTAGTAGAGGACACCGGAACCGGCATGAGTGCGGAAGAACAACAGCGAGTGTTCGGAGCGTTCGAGCGGCTTTCCAACGCCGCCACGCAAGACGGTTTCGGATTGGGGTTAAGCATTGTGAAACAGATAGTCGGGATGCTTGGCGGCACTATACGCTTGGAAAGCGAAAAAGGAGAAGGCAGTCGTTTTACTGTGGAGTTGCCAATGAACACTGCCGATATTGGTATTGAAGAACAGACAGCCGCAGAAAGTCTGGCTCATATAGAAAGACCTTATTCTGTCATCGTATTGGACGACAATCCGATGGTATTATCCATGACAAAGGAAATGTATGCTGGTATAGGTGTGCATTGCGACACGTTCACCACTATTGGCGATGCAATGGAAGCCATGCGGCAGCACACATACGACCTCATGATAACCGATATGAAAATGCCGGAGATTAACGGCTATGAGGTGTTGGAGTTGTTACGCTCGTCAAGTGTCAGCAACTCGAAAGAGATTCCCATTGTCGTGGCGACCGCCTCCGGCAGTTGCAGCGAAGAGGAGCTGTTGGAAAATGGATTTACCGCCTGCCTGTTCAAGCCATTTTCCATTTCCGAACTGGTTGCTGTATCAGACAAATGCCTTTTGACAAGTACGGACAAGGATGAACTTCCCGACTTGTCCTCTCTGCTTGCATATGGTGACAAACGGGCGATGCTCGACCGTTTGATAACCGAAACAGAAAAGGATATGCAGGCTGTCCGGGAAATCATGGAGAGGAATGACCGCAAGGCGTTGGACGAATGGATGCACCGTCAGCGAAGTTCATGGGCTGTTATCCGTGCTGACAAACCCTTGTGGAACCTGTATGAACTGCTGCATCAAGAATCTGAATGTTCCGAAATGGAATTGCGGAAATGCGTGGATGCCATGCTTCGTATGGGAACAGTTATCATAGAACTTGCGCAAAAGGAAAGGAGGTTGTCGGATGAAAGTATTTGTGATTGAGGACAACCCCGTCTATAACGATTATGTCTGCAACCTGCTGAAGAAAGACAGCTTCGATACTATGTCGGCATATAATCTTGCCACTGCCAAGAAACTATTGGCAAAGTCAGAGGTGGATGATATTGTCGTTGCCGACCTACGCCTCCCCGACGGTGAAAGCATAGAGTTGTTACGGTGGATGCGTGCCAACGACAAACAGCAGGTGTTTATCGTTATGACCAATTACGGGGAGGTGCATACGGCAGTGGAAAGTATGAAGCTCGGCTCAAAGGATTACATACAGAAACAGTTGTTGGAGGATAAACTGATACCGCTTATCCGCACCCTGCAAAAAGAACATGAAAAGCGACTACAATGGAACATTCCGATATTCGTCCGGCAGGGCGAAGCCTATCAGAAAATCAAGAAACGTGTGCGCCTTGTAGCCACCACCCGGATGAGCGTGCTGATACTGGGCGAGAACGGTACGGGCAAGGAACATATCGCACAACATATACACCAACAAAGCAAACTTGCCGATAAACCTTTTGTGGCAGTGGACTGCGGAGCCTTGTCCCCGTCATTGATACAATCCGCCTTCTTCGGACACGTCAAGGGTGCGTTTACTGGTGCCGAAGCAAACAAGACGGGGTATTTTCTGGAAGCGGATGGCGGCACGCTGTTCCTTGACGAAGTGGGCAACCTAACAATGGAGATGCAACAGATGCTGCTCCGCGCCATACAGGAACGCCGTTACCGTCCCGTCGGTGCAAAGGAGGACAAAACAGCCAACGTGAGGATAGTGGCTGCAACCAACGAGGATTTGCAGAAAGCCGTAACGGAAAAGCGGTTCCGGCAGGATTTGCTCTATCGCTTGCAGGAGTATGTGATAACCATGCCGCCCTTGCGCGACTGCCCGGAAGACATCATGCCATTGGCCGAGTTCTTCCGTGAAATGGCAAACCGTGAGTTGGAACGTGAAGTAAAAGGGTTTGCCGCATCTGCCCGTAATGCCCTGCTCGCCCATGCGTGGCCGGGCAACGTGCGCGAGTTGAAACAGAAGATACAGACGGCAGTCCTGCAATCAGAAGGCGATATGATAACCGAAGCCGATTTGGAACTTGACAATGAACCGTCCGCTACTTCCGCTTGTTTTACATTGAAGAGCGGGGATGAAGAAAGAGGACGTATCCTGCGTGCTTTGAAACAAGCAGCCGGTAACAAGAAAATGGCTGCAAAGATACTGGGTATCGGCAGGACAACGCTGTATAATAAATTGGTAGAGTATGGATTGAATGAAGAAAACTGACCGGAGTATGGCTGTAAATGGCAATAATTGATTAACTTTGCAATTGTATTTCAGAAAATAGCAGGCGATCGGGTAACTTTTCGCCGATGATATAGACATAAGACCGCAAGGCGTTTCGAGCGAAAATCTGGTAAATTGAAACTACGGAGACGATTGCGTGATGCTTATGCTATGCTTACGCATAGCGTGCATTCACGTACTCTCCGTAAAGGCTTTACCAGAGCCATCGCTTGAAAGTAGTGTGAATTGCACGCTACTTTTTTGCCTCGCCAAAAAGGAAAGAAAATACGTTATGGCGAAAATACAATTACTTGCCGTTATCTCAATAGATGGCTGTCCGATGAAACTGCATCCCCGGAAGCGGTTGCTTCAAACCGAAGATTACGGTATGGATGAAATACGTGCCAATGCCCTGTATAAGCTGACATCCGACTATTCGGTATCCGTGCTTCAAGAATGGAGGGAGGAAGGTGGAAGCATTTGCCATTTGTTGGAAGTAACTGCCGGGAATACCGAATATGCCAACGGACTGTTACGGATGAACGTGATAGATGAAATCATACTATACGTTGTTCCAACCATCGACGGAAACGGAGCGCATTTTTTCAAGTCAGCACTACCTATGAATGACTGGCGGCTTATGGAGAACAAAACTTATAGGGACGGAGTAATCCGGCTTACCTATCATAAAGAGCCACGGGCATAAAATGTTCAGATTATGAACATCTTGGCGGGATTTCCGTGCTCAGAAAGTGAACACATGTTCAGAATCTGAACACATTTCACAAGGGATGCAATCAAGGATAAAATTATTTTTGAATTTTATCTTTCTGAAAAACAATGTAGTACAATTTTCTCACAATCTTTTCTCGTGTTTAGGGCTATGATTTGCACCATATATCAGTGTGCGCACACTGATAAACAAGTGTAAACCCTCAAAACAGAAAAGATAATGAACCATCTCATACTGGCGGAAACACAGTTTTTCGCCATGATAAACGGAAAAGACAACGGTAGCACGGAAACGGCATACGGCGGATTCGTGCAGGAAGTAATAAACCTGTGCTACGGCGGCAATGATGCCAAGCATATTATTGTGGCGTTGGCTTTTGCCGAAATCGAATTACAGCACCATCCACAGAACTTGTCGGTATCGGAGGAGAATGTCGTCACTGTGTATATCCGCAAGGCGTTATCCTTCATCCGAAAGATGCAGAAGATAGTATCCGCTTCTGCAATTACCTCCGTGCCACCACTAACATCCACATCCGAAACCAAAGCCACAGTCCCAGCCCTGCAATGGACCGGTAATGCCGTCGAGTTGGTAGAGCTAATCTATGCCCTCTACGCCACCGGCTGCATCAATGGCGGCAAGGCTTCGCTGAAAGAGCTTGCCCCTGTCCTCTATTCCTTTTTCGGTGTGGAGTCCAAAGACTGCTACCGCTTCTATACGGACATCAAACGCAGGAAAAGCGACAGTCGCACCTACTTCCTTGAAAAGATGCAGGACAAACTGAACGCGAAGATGCGACATGACGATGAATTGGAGCGGATGAGGAGATAAACGAATGCCAAACAAAGGATAAGCGGCCGGATTATACGGTTTCTTATCCTTCTTCATTTACAATCACTCTATTATCTGCCGGAAAGCCGATTAAAATCATTAACTTTGCAAGTATTAATCAATGACGGATGAAAATAGATAACCTCGAAATATTGAACGGACTGATTGCCGGAGCCGAAGGCGGGACAGTTGAGTTCAAAGAAACTACCGGGCAGTTGGAGCGTGGAATGGAAACTCTTTGTGCCTTCCTGAACGGTACGGGCGGCACGGTGCTGTTCGGTGTAACCGACAAGGGAAAGATTATCGGTCAGGAAGTGAGCGACAAGACGAAGCGCGATATTGCGGAAACCATCAGACGAATCGAGCCGTTTGCGACCATTGATATATCCTATACAGACATTCCGGGAACGAACAAAAGTGTTATAGCTTTATCAGCGGAAGAACAACGATATATGCGCCCGTTCACCTATAAGGGGAGGGCTTATCAACGGATAGAGAGCGTTACATCTGCCATGCCGCAGGGTATATACAACCTGTTGATTATGCAGCGAGGCGGAACCTATGCTTGGGATTCCATGCAAAATCCCAGCTTGAAAATATCCGACCTTGACGAAACGGCAATCTTGGGCGCAGTACGTGGAGGAATCAGAGGCGGACGTTTGCCGGAAGGTTCTATGCAGGAGGATGTCCGAACCATCCTTGAAAAATTTGACTTGTTGAATGATGGAAAGCTGAACAATGCTTCCGTTGTCCTATTCGGACGAAACTTCTACCATTATCCCCAATGTCTGCTCCGTTTAGCCCGGTTCAAAGGAACGACAAAAGATGAATTTTTAGATAATCAGCGTGTGACAGGCAATATATTCAACTTGCTGGATGCTGCAATGGCATTTTTCTTCAAGCATTTGTCCCTTTCCGGTAAAATTGAAGGTTTGTACAGAGAAGAGGAACTGAATGTGCCATATAAGGCATTGAGAGAATGTTGCATAAATGCTTTTGCACATCGTGTTTACCATCGCCCCGGCAGTTCAGTCGGGATTGCTATCTATGATGACCGCGTGGAGATTGAAAACAGCGGAACATTTCCGCCTGATATTACCATTGAGAAACTGTTGGGTGGCCACAATTCCGAACCACAAAATCTGATAGTAGCCAATGTGCTGTACAAAAGTGCAGTATTGGAGAGTTGGGGACGTGGCATAGCCCTTATGGTAAACGAATGTCGCCGTGTCGGTATTCCGGATCCGGAGTTTCATACCGACGGCAATGCTGTATGGATTGTGTTTCATTATACAAGAACTACAGTAGGACAAGACCCCACAGCAACCCCACAGCAACCCTATAGTAACCCCACAGTAACCCCACAGTTAGGAAAACTGTTGTCTGCTATTGGGAACAACACTCTCTCTGCTAAAGAAATCATGGAGAAAACGGGAATGAAAGATAAAAGGAATTTCTTAAAGAACTATATCCATCCGGCAATAAATTCCGGTTTGGTCCTTTCACTTTATCCCATAGGCTCCAAGAGTCCGCAACAGAAATACTATCTTACTGATAAAGGTAAAGGTTTCCTGCAACAATAACGGGTATGGCTAAAAAGAAGAAACATAAGAATGATGTAAAAACTGATTTACCGATAATCATGGATTATGGTATCGGCAGTATATCCGTTTATGACCCGGCAGACATAATGCCATACAACGAGCCGCCAATTAGCGAACAAATCCGCTTCAAGAAACTCGGCAAAGAGATGAAATCCGAGTTCAAGTGGCTGGTATCTTCCGTAGTGATTGAGTATTGGCAAGAAAACCGACAGATACCTTTCGGTGAAGAAATGTCGAAACTCAGAACCAGACTGTTGAGAATGTTTGCCGAAGAATACAGCATACTGCTTAAAGACGATACAGAACTGAAAAATTATTTGCTGATGCTTGCCATTACCACCATCAACAAGCATCTCAAATCTGAGAATAAAAAGAGGGTGTCAAAACTCTCTTTTTAACAAAATTACCCTTGCTACAGATATCTGTGACAGGGGTAATTTTCATATTTTGGGTGTTTTGACACATCCCCTTTTTCATATATAAAGGAATCTGTTATTTCTGCTGCAACAGGTGTTTCAAGTTTTCATCATTTGCGATACGTTCCAGTTCCTCTTGAACAATCTGCTTCACTTCCTCCTTGATGCGCCTGTAATTCGCCTGAACCGTTTCCTTCATGCGGTCGTTGCCGTCCCCGTCCGTAAAGTCGGTAATGACGGGGATTTTCTTGTAGGCTTTCTCCTCGCGCTTCACCTTCTCGGCATCCACGACAATCTCGCAATGGAAAATCTTCTGCTCGATACGCTCGTTGAAGTTGTCGGATACCGAACCGACAAACATACCCTGCGTCAAGCCGGAAATCTTGCTCGGCGGGATGAGTGAATCCATCTGCGTGTTGATGGAGGTGGAAACATCCTGCCGGTTGATGGAAATGGACTGCCGTTTCTGCAACACCTTACCGAAGCGTTCGGAAAGCGTCTTGGCGGTTTCACCCACCACCTGACCGGAAAAGATATTGCCGACGGTGTTCATCACGACCTTCGCTTCTTTATCACCGTAGTCGCGCACCAACTGGCTGAAATCCTGAAAGCCCAGACACACGGCAACCTTGTTGCTTCGCGCGGTGGCGATAAGGTTGTCCAACCCCTTGAAATAAATCGTGGGCAGCTCGTCGATGATGACCGACGACTTCAGCATCCCTTTCTTGTTGATGAGTTTCACGATACGGGAGTTATACAGACCGAGAGCGGCCCCGTAGATATTCTGACGGTCGGGATTGTTGCCCACACAGAGTATTTTCGGTTCTTCGGGGTTGTTGATGTCCAGCGTGAACTCGCTGTCCGACATCACCCAATAGAGCTGCGGGGAAATCATCCTTGACAAAGGGATTTTCGCGCTTGCTATCTGCCCCATCAACTGCTCCGCAGCCCCTCCGAGCCATGCGTCCATGAACGGAGAAAGATAGTTTTCCAATTCCGGGTAAGAGGTCAGTATCGGGAAAATATCCTCATAGCGGCGGTTCAGGAACTCAATCGCATGGGGGAATGTACAATACTTGCCGTTCTGGAAAATTTTGAGATACCAGATAATAGCCGCGAAAAGGATGATGGGCGATTCTACGAAAAAGTCGCCCTGCTTTTGCACCCAACTTTTATTTAAGTTGAGCATAATGGTGTACGCACTCTCATAAGCGTCCGTAATATCCTCCATGAAGTCCGGGTGAATGGGATTGCAACGGTGCGAACGTCGCGGGTCATCGAAGTTTATCACATAAAACTTCGGTTTCACCTTGTAGCCCTCCGGGTGGTTCAGCAGATGGTTGTATGCTATCGTGGACAAGTCGCTGAATTTGAAGTCGTACACATACATCGAGAAGCCCTTTTCTATCTGCTGCTTGATGAAATTATTTACCACTGCATAGGATTTACCGCTGCCCGGAGTACCCAACACGATGGAAGCCCTAAAAGGATTCACGACATTGATCCAGCCATTGTTCCAACGCTTTTTGTAGTAAAACCGTGTCGGAAGATTGACCGAATACTCGCTTTCGATAAGCCGCGTTTCCTGCA
>OHTK01000703.1_pt1 | contig 13787 bp, 10 predicted proteins | sample 1578931 | NCBI WGS metagenome assembly OHTK01 (sample SAMEA3879553, study PRJEB24766) | human gut metagenome | biome: human-associated habitat; feature: feces | place: USA | collected 1985/1987 | reverse complement strand
ACAGTAAAGGATAAAGGTGAAACAACCTTGAATGATATTACTTCAGACTACTTTGCTGCTGTGAAGGAGAATATGTATATTGAAAAGGTTGAATGGGTATCTGTAAATGCTGCTGCAAATGTTACATATCCAAGACCACAAGCAAGACCTGCTGCCATTGTAAAGAACACAATTGAAATATCCTTAGCACTTCCCGGTGCACTTCTGAATCTTACAAGTGCAAATGCTCCTGCCATCGAAAATGCTCTTGCAACATTGCTTCCCACAAGAAGAATAACGACTGATACAACCGCTGGAAGCATTAAAAGACCAATTATAAAATTCTTCTGGTAACCTTCTTTTTTGCTGATGTACATATATACAATTGCAATAATAACTCCGATTACGATTGATGCACCTAAAGATATTGCCGCCTGGCTGATATTTATTGAATTATCCGCTGTTGATGTAAATATTGATTCAAACATAATATTGCTCCTTTTAATTTATACTTTTGTTATTAGATACATATTGCACTTTTTCCATACTGTCCACACTGACAGCCATATACATTACCGTATTCCTTTGCATATTCATTAGGTGCTATCTGGTTACTCAATTCCTCTGTATCTTTATCATAACCTTCAAGCACATATCTTTTATATTCTGTTCCATATTTAGAGAATGAAACAGGATATATATGCAGATCCGAAAGACATCTTGTAAACCACATCGGTACTGCACCGCTTATTTTAATCTCCATAAGATACAATCTGTGAGGAATAAGCTTATTGCCATAGCTTCCGCTCTCAAGCCTTACATCGCCTCTCCTTGTTGTTATATTAGTATCAAATGTGACTCTGAAATCACCATCATTTTTTTCAAAATAAGCATACCTGTCATATGAAAGATATACCTTTGGCTTTAATGTATACATTTTCTTAAAATAATCAATCTCTTTAAGCACCTGTGTGTTAATACATTGTATGTCACTCTCAGGATACACATCACTTTCCATATACTTATATGCGTCTTTTAGTACAATGGATGTTCTGCGTTTATTAACAATGCCATTATATTTCTTCTTAATCTCAAGAAACACCTTGTCTTCTCCACAAGGAGTGCCATAGCTTCTCATTCTGAGTTTCTCCTTGTATACAGGCTTCTCAATTGAACTTCTTATAAGCCTGTTGTCATCAGTATCATAATAAATGTTACATATACTATAAAATTGTCCATTAAGATTATATTTATCCGGCTCCATATAATCATTTATTCGTTCAAGCAGCCTTCTGAAAGTGTGTTCATCAAGCATATATTTTTTCTCATATCTGTTGAATACTTCAATCGCCATACACTGGCCTCCAATCTTTCCTGCACATCTTAATATCCTCTGCAAGTTACTTCACAACGCGTTTTCCTGTGAACAATTGTATATTACTTGGAAATTGTGACCAAATGATGTAAAAAGTAAGTAAAAAATGTGATATTGCTGTGTATTCTGGCATTCGCAATCTTAATATCCCAATGTCTTAATTCTTTATGACTATATGAAATCACTCTGTCTTCTAAATATATCCATACAACTATATAAAGAAACAAAAAAATCCGGCAGTACACTGCTTAAACGCAACATACTGCCGGAGTATTTATAAGTATTAATCTTAATTCAACTGCTCACTAACTGGTCTATTCTGCCAATTAATATATACATTCTAGTAACCTACCGCTGGTGCGAAGGTTTCCTTAACTGCACAATACTTGTCAGCAAGGCATACAAGCCAGGCTTCCCTGCACATAGGTGGAACTATCGTAAGAGGAAACATATGTCTTGAGATTATATTTCTTTCTATATCGCCAAGATTATATTCCTTCTCTGCATTCCTTAGTGCTGTTGCAGGATGTGTAAAGCCGTGGAAATGATGTCCCTTTCTCTTTATGTGCCAGTCATATAAGAAATAATCGTGTAAAAGTGCTCCTCTTATAAGTGCTTTCTCATTCACCTTTAAATGAAAGAATTCTGCAAGCTTAAGACTTGCTCCTGCCACACCTACACTATGCTCATATACTGTTGTTAAACCGTGCTGTATAGCATTCTTCTCGTGTGCAAGATTGCCTTCCTGCTCTAATTCAGAAAGCACAAAATTAAAAAGCTGCTGTCTTTCTTCTGATAACTTCAATTCATTCTCCATTCTGATACTCAGCCATTAATCTTCATATCATATTAATATCCCACATACAATAAGTTACTTTATATGAACAGGAAATTCAAGTTAGTCTATATGAACCTTTCATCCCATCCGGCAACATTATAGCACACATATATTCATATAACAATATATTATCACACAATATTTATACAATATGTACGTCCATCTGGTTAAATGGAATTTCTATGCCGTTCTTATCAAATTCCGACTTGTATTCTTCAAGAAGTGCAAATCTTGTATCCCAGTAATCTTCTGTCTTTACCCACGCTCTTGTCTCAAGTGTCACACAACTTTCATCAAGGCTCTTTACTATAACCTTCACTTCCTTATCCTTAAGGATTGAATTATCAGCTGCAAGAATATCACTTAATATATTCTTGGCAAGCTTTAAATCAGATGAGTAACCTATAGACATCTCGATATCAAGACGTCTGTTATCTTCAGCACCCACATTTACAATATTAGAATTAGATAATGCACCATTAGGAAGCATTACCACCTTGTTATCAACTGTTGTGAGCTTAGTGTAAAGAAGCTCTATAGTTCTAACAGTTCCCTCAAGATTACCAACTACTATATAGTCACCAACCTTAAATGGCTTAAATATAAGTATAAGCACTCCGCCTGCAAAGTTAGAAAGCGAACCCTGTAATGACATACCTATTGCAAGAGCTGCTGAACCAAATACAGTTACAAGTGAAGTTGTCTGTATTCCAAGTTCATCAATAACCATAAGTATAAGCACTGAATAAAGTGCAAATCTTATTATTGACATTGTAAAATTAACAACACCTGGGTCTAAGCTTCCTTTATCAAATACTTTCTTTAAGAATTTCATACAAAGTGCTATTACTTTCTTACCAACAAACCATATGATAATAGCGAATAAAATCTTCCATATTCCAGTAAGTCCCCAGTGTGTAATCTGTTCAACTATACTTGTTATCTGCTCCATAACACATATGCGTATATCGTAAACACCTTATCTTTCATATTTACTAATATACTTTCTCCTTCCTTTATAATATTGCTGGTTCTCATATTATCCATTTTTTTAATTTCCAATGTCAGGATTATATGTCTGTCCTGTCCCCATATGTTCCAGTTTATTTTTTAAGCTGACTTAACCTAAGCTTCATTTCCTCGTCTATTCTTTCGCTTTCCTTAACTGCTTCTAAAGCTTTCTTCTCAGCTTCCTTTCTTGCATTCTGTGCAAGCCTTAAGCTTTCCTTGGCTTCCTTCTCAGCATTTGCCGCCCTCACAGCCTCTTCTTCCGCCTTATCAGCAAGTTCTCTTGCTAAATCAACTCTTTTTTCTGCTTCAACCTTAGCCGCCTTAGCTTCATTTTTAATCTGGATTTCTTTAATCTCAATATCAGTATATGGTTCATACTTATATACAACCATTGCTGATGCTGGTATATCAACAAACATCTTATACCTATCATTGCTGTCAGCTTCAACCGCTGACTTCACAACAACAGCTTCCACCTTGCCATCACCGCCATATTCCTCATTGTCACTGTTAAATACAAGCTTGTACTTTCCAGCCTTAGGTACATTTAACTCATAAGCCTTTCTTTCAACCGGAGTGAAATTAACTGCCACTATGTCCATATCATTATCTGACGAATATCTTGCATATGAATAAACTGTTAATTCTGCATTATAATTATCAACCCACTCAAAACCATCTGATGAGCTGTCTGCCTCATACATTGAATTATCTGTTGTATACAATGTGTTGAGTGCCTTTATATATGCTTTCATCTGCTTATACGCCGGTTCTTCAAGTCTGCTTAAAATCTGCATTTTATCATCATCTACAGACACTAATGCACCTGTATCATTGCCATAAGACACACATACTGGTCCTGGGTAAGTATATATATATCCTAATACTGCCCTTATATCAGAAAGTCTCTGCTTATCGTCATTGCCAGATACCATTGCATATAAAGTATCATCTTTTAATGCCTCGTAAGTAAGGTTGGTAATAAAATGTTCCTTATAATGATATAACATTTCATAAGTAACCCTGTTATACATTCCCTTTCTAAACAATGGATCCTGCTTTACGAACTCAAAGAATTCCTCATTAAAGCCATCATTTAACTTATAATCAAAACCAAGACTGTCCTCATTATCATTATTTCGTGTAACGTCTGACCACAAGCTCTTTTCATCTGCTATAGTTATCACGCCGTCATTTCTCTTATGGACATATTCATTCATCTGCTTTATGAATTCTATGGCATCAAGATTTTCATTGCCGCCATACATATTAGGCGTCCATTCGCCAGGATTCTTGCCATAATCAAGATATAACATCGTTGCTGTGTCTGTAATCTTAATTCCGTCTATATTATATTCATCAAGCCACATAGCTATAGCTGATATAAGGAAGCTTCTTACCTCGCCCTTCTCATAGGCAAATGTTGTTATATTCATCTGAGGCTTTTCAATTATCCTTGGCTTAAGATAACCATAACAGTCACCACCATCATAATTAACTATACTTCTTATATCAATGCCAAAATAAGCTACATTAAAATCAATAATTACACCTATTCCGTTATTATGAAGTTCCTTAATCATATGCTTGAAATCTGTAGCTGTTCCATACTGTGATGATGGTGCATAATAACCTGATGCACCATAACAATAACCTGTCTTTTCAAAAATACTGTCACTGCCCTTTATAAGAACATAAGTATATCCTGTATCTTTAACATACTCTGTAATATATCTGGCTATATCCATATAATTAACCTTAGCCTTATTCACAGGAATATTATCATATGCAATCTCAAGTATAGACAAAGGCTTATTAACACCCTTTATCTGTTTTCTTTGCTTTACCCATTTAACATTATCTTGTACAGCCTGTGGCTCACCTGTTACAGAGTGTGCATCTGCGTACTGTGTAATCTGTCTGGCATACGGATCAAGCTTTAATACAGTATTAGTACCTTTGAACTTTATCTCATACATATATTCCTGTCCAGCTTCAAGTTGTGGAATGAATATTTCATATATACCATTGTCGGTAATACGCTCCATCTGGTATATCCTTCCATCCCAGCTATTAAATTCGCCTACAACACTTACTCGTAACGCATTAGGTGCCCATGTTCTAAAAAGCACACCTGAAATGCCGTCTTTTTCGCACACCTTATTACCAAGAAGGTTATATGCATTGTATTCAGTTCCTGCTGCGAACTTGTTAAATATAACTTCTGACTTATCAAATCTGCCAAATGAATATGGGTCACGTAATCTTGTAATATGCCCATTCTTATCTTCAATATTAAGAACATATTTAACATTTTTCTTAATCGGTATTAATGCCGCAAAAAATCCAGCATCATCAACTTTTTCAAGTTGTATGGCTCTTTTTCTTTCACTTACTGATACACTTACAGATACAGCATCCGGTCTGAACACCTGTATAAGATACCCCTCTTTTACAAGGTGGCCGCCTAATATACTGCAAGGCTGACTGCTTTCCGAATACACAATTTCTTCAATCGCAGGCCAATCCATAAGCTTATATAACTTATTATCCATACCCTTCTCCATTTCTATGGCTGTTTCTTATGCCATACGGTTCATCCACTGTTCAAACAACTTAGTCCATTCATATACTTCCGGCTGATAATGTTTGCCACCCTTTGTAGCAGTTTCTTTAGTTCCAAGTCCCAATCCATGACAGCCATCTGGAAATACGTGATATTCAAACTTAACATTATTCTTTCTTAATGCTTCTACAAACAAAAGTGAATTCTCTAATGGAACAGAATTATCATCAAATGTATGCCATACAAAGCTTTCCGGTGTATCTTTAGACACCTTATTCTCTAATGATATATCATCTATATATTTATCATAGTTTTCACCAAGCAGCTTTACAAACGAACCCCTATGTGAATTTTCCCCAGCTGTTATTACAGGATAACCTAAAAGAAGTCCATCTGGTCTTACATATTCCTTATCACATCCCAGATATTTTTTTGCAAATGATGCAACCATATCACCACTCCACATAGTACCAAGACATGCCGCAAGATGTCCTCCAGCTGAGAAGCCTGCAAGTATAATTCTGTCAGGATTAACATCCCATTCCTTAGCGTGATCCCTTACCCACTTAACTGTATAAGCCGCTTCATATACCTGTGTCGGATATACATATGGTGCAAGGCTGTATCTTAATACTACCGCATTATACCCAAGATCCAGCATTTTAATAGCCATAGACTCGCCTTCTCTTGGTGAATGATGGTCATATCCACCACCTGGACATATTATAACAAGTGGTCTGTTAAATGGGTCCTGATAATCCGGGTACATTTCTTTAATATATGTTGTTATTGTTGCTTTTTTATCCGGTGTCTTTAACCCAAGTTCCTCATATGGAAGTTCAATATCGTATACTTTATGTAACATAATAATCCTCTTTTCCATTCTATATTCTTTACATCTATTTTGAACCATATACTTATTCTTCAATCTTATGTATAAACAATCCACTTCTTAACTTTGGCTCAAACCATGTAGACTTTGGTGGCATAAGCCTGCCCGCATCGGCTACTGCAAAAAGCTCTGCTATGGAAGTTGGATACATTGAAAATGCCAGCACGCAATCAGTATGACATCTTTTCTCAAGCTCCAAAAGTCCTCTTATTCCGCCAACAAAATCAATTCTCTTGTCCGTCTTAGGGTCATGTATACCAAGTACAGGCTCTAACAGGTTATTCTGAAGCATTGCAACATCAAGCCCATCTACAGGATCATCTGATAATATATCCTTCTTAGCCTTAAGCTTATACCACTTCTCATCAAGATACATTCCAAATTCCGCCTTATAAGCCGGTTCTACTGCTGCAGCACTTTCTTCTATTTCAAACTTTTCTTCTATCTTCTTAATAAATTCTTCTTTACTGTAACCATTAAGGTCTTTTACAACTCTGTTATAAGGCATTATCATAAGTTCTTCATCTGGGAAAAGAACTGAAAGGAAATAATTAAATTCCTCCTCACCTGTATAATCAGGGTGTTCTTCCCTTCTCTTTAAACCGACCTTAACTGCTGATGCCGCCCTGTGATGTCCATCTGCTATGTAAATATCATCTATTCCTGCAAATGCTTTCTCAATATTTTCTACTGACTGTGCATTTGAAATCTTATACACCTGATGTCTTATACCGTCTGGTGAGGTAAAACTGTAGAGCGGCTTTGTTTCCTTGGCTTTGGCTACTTCGTTTCTTATAACCTCATCAGCCCTGTAAGCAAGGAATATAGGTCCTGTCTGTGCAGAACATCTGTCAACATGATTAATTCTGTCCTGTTCCTTATCAGCCCTTGTATTCTCGTGCTTTTTAATAATATTGTTATTATAATCATCTATGGAAGCACAGGCAGCTATTCCTGTCTGTGTTCTGCCATTCATTGTAAGCTCATACACATAATATGCCTTATCTGTATCAGTAATAAATGTACCATCTGCAATTCTGCTATCCAAAAGCTCCCTTGCCTTGTCATACACACAGTCTGCATATGTATCTACACTGCTGTCAAACTGTGTCTCAGCCCTGTCTATCGCAAGAAATGACAATGGCTCACGTTCTACTTCCTTTAACGCTTCCTCTCTGTTGTATACATCATAAGGAAGTGCCGCCACTCTGTCTGCAACCTTTTCATCAGGTCTTATACACTCAAATGCTTTAATAACTGCCATATTGCCTCCAATCTGCCCTGCATAGCAGGGCTTTATCTTATTTTATACTTAATTATCTTATTCATACTAACATTGTATATCAATAATTCGTATAACATATTATACAAATACACAGGTAGTGTCACTTTACCTAATGGCTGATATGTAATAATTCGTGTGCCTTGTGTGATAATGGCTCACCAAAATAATCTTTGTAGCACTGCATTACTGATGGATTTTCGTGTGAAAATCTGAGATTATTCACTTTATCAAGTCCATAAAGCACCTTGCTTCTATTGGCAACTTTGTTATCATCATCTTTAATAGGCTGTCCACCACCATTAATACATCCACCAGGACAAGCCATAACTTCAACAAAATCATAATGTGCCTTGCCTGTTGCAATAGCTTCCATAAGCTTTCTTGCATTAGAAAGACTGCTTGCAACCGCAACCTTAAGTATATTGCCATTAATTGTAAACTTAGCTTCCTTCCAGCCGTCAAGACCTCTTACACACTGGAAAGCATCAGGTTCTGGATTAGTCTTATTAACAAGGTAATAAGCACTTCTAAGTGCGGCTTCCATAACTCCGCCTGTAGCACCAAATATAACACCTGCTCCGCTTCCTACACCTAATGGGTCGTCAAATTCTTCTTCCTCAAGTTCCTGAACTTTTATAAAGAAAGACTTTAACATACGTTCCACTTCTCTTGTAGTAAGAACCGCATCAACATCTTTACCATTATCCCATGTACATTCATCTTTCTTGGCAAGACAAGGCATAAGTGATACACAGAATATTCTTTCAGGCTCTACGCCCAGCTTTTCTGCATAATATGACTTAGTCACCGCTCCAAACATCTGCTGTGGTGACTTTGCTGTTGAAAGCCTGTCCACATACTGAGGATATTCCTTCTTTATAAAGTTGACCCAGCCCGGACAGCACGATGTAAACATTGGAAGTCCTGACTCCTTAATCTCTGGAAGTCTTTCAAGAAGTTCGCTTCCCTCCTCCATAATAGTAAGATCTGCTGAAAATGTTGTATCAAATATGTAATCAAAGCCAATCCTTCTAAGTCCTGCAACAAGTCTTTTGGCTGTTGCGAAATCTTTAGAAAGTCCAAAGCCTTCACCCCACGCTGTTCTTACAGCTGGTGCTATCTGAACGACTGTTATAATATTCTCATCTTCAACTGCATCAAGAACACGGCCTACATCATCTCTTTCCCTTAATGCACCTACCGGACAGTTCACAACGCACTGTCCACAGAGAGTACAGTTAGTCTCCTGAATAAGCCTGTTCTTAGCCACATTTACAGTTGTTCTTGAACCTGTATTAACCACATCCCATATGTGCATACCCTGCACATTATCACATATCTGTACACAACGCATACATTTGATACATTTGTTATTCTCTCTTATAAGTGGAAATGTCTTATCCCATTTATTCTTTTCAAGAATAGAGTCATAAGGCATCTCAGATATATTAAGTTCATTGGCAAGTGACTGTAATGTACAGTTACCGCTTCTTACACAGGAAGCACATTCATAATCGTGCTGTGAAAGTATAAACTTAACATTAGTCTTTCTTGTTGTACGTACCTTTCTTGTGTTAGTACGGATAACCATACCTTCCTGAACAACATTATTGCACGCCGTAACACATCTGTCCTGTCCCTCAACCTCAACAACGCACACACGGCACGCACCTATTTCATTAACTTCCTTAAGATAGCAGAGTGTAGGTATCTCAACGCCTACTTTTCTTGCAGCTTCAAGGATAGTTGTACCATCTTCTACTGATATAGCTATACCATTAATTGTTGCATTTACCATTGTTCTTCTCTGCCTCCTCTGAATGCTCCAAATCCAAAATGGTCACATCTTAGACAGCGTCCAGCCTCCTGACACGCTTCCTCACAAGAAAATCCATATTCGATTGGCTCAAAATCATTCTTTCTTTCTGCCGCATCTCTTAACGCAACCTCAACTCTTCCACAGGCAACCTTATCTTCATTGCTTGCATACGGAATCTCAACATCACATGTAATCTCGTGGTTAAATCCTAAATATTCATCTATATTAGCCGCCGCAACTTTACCTGCCGCAATAGCCTTAATAACTGTCGCTGGTCCAGTTACACAGTCACCACCTGCAAATACACCCTCAGACATTTCTCCGTCCTGTGGTGTAATATTACCTGTATTAAGTGCTGATATAACACCTCTCTGAACCTTAATACCGTGTTCCTCGAAGCTCTTAGTCTCTATACCTTGTCCGATAGCAACAACTATAAGGTCACTTTCTAATAAAACCTCATCTTTAGCCGCTGCCTTAGGAGCTGGTCGTCCGTGTGAAACCCTTGATATCATCTGTGGCTTTACAATAAGTCCTATAGCATTACCTTCTTCGTCCTGCTTAATACGCACTGGTGACATAAGTTCAAGAACATCACAGCCTTCCGCCTCTGCACCCTCAACTTCTTCTTCAAGGGCAGTCATATCTGCTTTACGTCTTCTGTATACAATGCTTACCTTGCTCGCACCAAGTCTTATTGAAGAACGTGCAACGTCCATTGCCACGTTACCACCACCGATAACGATAACCTTCTTGCCTGTATAATCTGGCATATCTCCATCACCGATAGCACGAAGCATCTCTACAGCAGATGTAATGCCGCTCTTGGCATCCTCGCCTTCTATACCAATCTTTTTATCAGCGTGTGCTCCAATTGATATGTATGTAGCATCGTATTCTTTGGTTATATCATCAAATGATATATCCTTTCCTACGCTTATATTCTTCTTAACTTCTATTCCTGTTGAAAGTATTGAGTCAATTTCCTCGTCAAGCTTCTTTCTTGGAAATCTATAATTAGGAATACCATATCTTAACATTCCGCCAAGCTGCTTTCTCTGCTCAAATATAGTAACCTTATGTCCCATAAGTGCAAGATAATAAGCCGCACTAAGACCACCCGGTCCGCCACCGATAATAGCAACCTTCTTGCCTGTCGGTGCTTCACATTCTGGAACCGGAACAATACCTGAATTATCAACAGCCATTTTCTTAAGTCCACGGATATTAACAGGTGCATCTATAATTGTTCTTTTACATCTGTTCTCACAAGGGTGCTCACATATATAAGCACAGGTTGTTGGCATTGGGTTATCCCTTCTTATAAGTCTTACCGCATCAGCATATCTTCCCTGCTGTACAAGTGCTATGTAACCTGGAATATCAACACCTGCAGGACATGACTTAACACAAGCAACCGGCTGGTTACTGTTGCATGAACAGAAACCATTATGTATATGTGATTCAAAATCATCTATACAGCCATCAACTGACTTTAATGCAAGCTTTGCAGCTTCATATCCAATTGCACAGTCTGCTGAATAATATATACCTTCTGCTGTAAGCTTAATATTCTCTACTGTCTCCTCATTTGCCTCACCATCAAGAACATTATCAAAAAGTCTTGCAAGCTGTCTTAATCCTACACGGCAGGGAACACATTTACCACACGACTGTGCAAGACACATTTTTATAAATGACCTTGTAAGGTCAACCGGACAAAGCCCAGGAGGACTGGCTACAATTCGTCTTTCAAGATCCTGATACAAAGACTCCATTGTAACCTGAGCCTTATCTTTAGTTAATATCGTTAATCTACTCACTAATAAATAGACCTCACTTTCTATATAATATTACTACTTTCAATCTGCAATCCGACACCAATATATAATCTGATATCAATATATAATTAGACACCAACATATAATCTGATATCATCATTGCAGCTTTCTTCTATATCCAAACTATTATAGTGTAACATTACCATTAATAATTGACAACAAAGGTTATTTCTTTAACAAACTAACACAAATACCATATTTTACATACAATTCTTAATACAATGTGCTGTCCTGCAAACTTTTACAACTAAACACCTTATTATCCATATAATACACGATATCACTATAAATACACCATACAATTAACTTAATCTAATATTATACCGCCACGCACTATTATGCAAGCAGAAACGATTTCGGCATTTCACACTACTATGCAGGAAAAAAGCAGGTGCAAAACGAATTTCACACCTGCCAAAATAAATTATATAACATTTATTATTATTAATTATCCAGAATAAATTGTTGCTGCTAAATTTTGTAATTACTTAACAACTCTTACCTTAATAACACCATCTATAGCTGAAAGCTTAGCTGTTACATCTTCTGTGATAGCTGAACCTGTATCAAGAACAGAGTAAGCATAATCTCCTCTTGACTTGTTATCCATAGATTCGATGTTAATACCTGCATCACCCATAACGCTTGTAAGCTTGCTTATGATTGCTGGTACATTCTTATGACATACTGTAACTCTTCCTGCTGATGTACATACACCACAATCACAGTTAGGATAGTTAACTGAATTAACAATATTACCGTTCTCTATGTAGTTTCTTAATTCCTTAACTGCCATAACAGCACAGTTATCTTCTGCTTCTTCAGTTGAAGCACCAAGATGAGGAAGTACAATAACACCTTCCTGACCTGCTGTTGTTGTGTTAGGAAAATCTGTAACATACTTAGCAACCTTGCCAGACTTAATAGCATCAAGAATAGCTGGCTCATCAACAAGTACATCTCTTGCACAGTTTACAATAACTGTACCCTTCTTCATCATATCAAATGCTGCCTTATTAATCATACCCTTAGTGCTGTCAAGTGCCGGTACATGGATTGTGATATAATCACATTCCTTATATATATCTTCAACATTAACAATATGCTTAACTTCGCTTGAAAGATTCCAGGCTGCATTAACTGAAAGATATGGGTCATATCCATATACTTCCATTCCAAGGCTTATAGCTGCATTAGCAACTAACTGTCCGATAGCACCAAGTCCGATAACGCCAAGCTTCTTGCCTTTGATTTCCTTACCAGCGAATGCTTTCTTAGCCTTTTCTGCTGACTTTGCAATATCCGCATCATCTTTATTATCTTCTACCCACTTGATACCGCCAAGTAAATCTCTTGAAGCTAAAAGTAAAGCTGCAAGAACGTGTTCCTTAACCGCATTAGCATTAGCACCTGGTGTATTAAATACAACGATACCCTTATCTGCACATTTATCAAGTGGAATATTATTAACACCAGCTCCAGCTCTTGCTATAGCAAGAAGATTATCTGGTAATTCCATATCGTGCATCTTAGCACTTCTTACAAGTACTGCATCCGCTTCTTCAAATGCTGCATTAGCATTATAATCGCTTGAGAAAAGGTCAAGACCTACAGAAGCTATATTATTAAGACAATTTACGTTAATCATTAGGCATTCTCCTTTTCGAACTTCTTCATAAATTCAACTAACTTCTCAACGCCTTCGATTGGCATTGCATTATAGATAGAAGCTCTCATACCGCCGACTGTTCTGTGGCCCTTAAGGTTTACAAAACCGTTTGCCTCAGCTTCTGAAATAAATTTCTTTTCAAGCTCGTCGTCGCCGATAACAAAAGGTACATTCATAAGCGAACGGTCCTCGGCAACAACAGTGCCTTTGAATAATTTAGAATTGTCAAGGAAATTGTAAAGAATAGCGGCTTTCTTTTCGTTTCTTTCTTTCATCTTTTCAAGACCGCCGATATCGTTTTTAATCCATTCAAGAACAAGCTTGCAAATATAAATAGTCCAACAAGGTGGGGTATTATAAAGTGAATCTGCGTCAGCCTGAATTTTGTAGTTCATCATAACAGGGGTGATATCCCTTGCGTTTCCTAAAAGGTCCTCACGAATAATTGCAACAACAAGACCTGCCGGAGCAATGTTCTTTTGAGCGCCGAAATAAACCATACCGAACTTGCT
>OHTK01000689.1_pt1 | contig 14123 bp, 10 predicted proteins | sample 1578931 | NCBI WGS metagenome assembly OHTK01 (sample SAMEA3879553, study PRJEB24766) | human gut metagenome | biome: human-associated habitat; feature: feces | place: USA | collected 1985/1987 | reverse complement strand
TCTGTGGCTGTACCGGCTGTCCCATTGGCTGCTGGTATCCCATCTGTGGCTGCACCGGCTGTCCCATTGGCTGCTGGTATCCCATCTGTGGCTGTACCGGCTGTCCCATTGGCTGCTGGTATCCCATCTGTGGCTGCACTGGCTGTGCATTATCTGCAGGTTGCTCTGCCTGAACTGGAGCTCCACACATTGGACAATTTGTCTGTCCGGTTGGTATAATCGCTCCACACATCGTACAATTCATAAATCTTCCCTCCTAAATAACCCTCTTAATTCTAATAAGAAGTGATAAAAAAATAATAGCATAAACCCCTCATTCATTCAAGGAATTTATGCTAGATTGTGACTATTTTATTACATATTTTACATAATCTTCTTTTTTAGAGATCATATTGAAGAACTTTACAATTTCCCAGATTAAACTTGAAAAAATCTTCATTATCCAGACTCTCAAAATATGAGTTGATCACCCGGCACACACCGCCATGACTGATCACCATGACCTTTTTATCCGCATAGCGCTGCTTGATATCATCTAGAAAATTATACACACGCTGTACAACTTTAAGCAGCGACTCACCCTCTGGATACTGGTAACCAAACTGTACCCACTGCTCCATGAATCCCGGCGTTCCCTCATAGGTTCCGTCGATCACGCCATAATCACGCTCTGCAAGGCGATCATCCACTTCTACCGGCACACCGATCGCTGCACCGACAATATCTGCAGTCTCCTTTGCACGCACAAGCGGTGATGAAATGATGAGATCCACATCCGTATCCTGCATGCTCTGTGCCAGCTCATGTGCCTGTGAGATTCCTTTTTCCGTCAGTCGCACATTTGCTCTTCCACAGATTCGAACCTCTATATTATACTGTGTCTGTCCATGTCTTGTTACATATAATTTCATAGATACCCTCTTCGGAATAATGCTATTTATATCCAATCTCCGTTATGATACCATAGGAACTTTCTTTTTTCAACAAAACAGCCACTCAAAAAGGCTTTCCTAACTTATGAAAGTTATTTTTTTATTTTATTTCTTTATTTATGAAATATGCCGTCAAAACATCCATAAAATAATATTTTTCTTCTGAAAATGGCCAGACGCACCCACTCCGATGCCGGAAAACAAGCTTTCCCGCCTTCTGTGCCTGCATCAGATGCAGTTCAAATTCCCGGCTGCCTGCAACCTGACAAGTAATGCCTTCTACATCCTCTGGCAGAATCTGTGTTTCTGTCTTTGCTGTCAGAAGCTGTTCCCATTCCTCCGTCCAGATCTGAGCATATTCTGCCAGCCGTTCTTCGCGCGCAGGCAACGCTGCATATATCTCGTTTGCCGCGAAAACAGCTCCGCTTGTTGTCACCATAATGGCATCCATCAACCGCCCTGCTGCCTGCACATTCATTTCCTTCATCATGGCAGCCGTCCTTGGCAGTCTGCGCAGATCTTTTCCATATAATTGCAGCAGCCCAGCAAACCGCGCATTTAACTGACTGGCAAGTCCACACACGACACTGAAATCAAATGCCTTTTCATATCCCGCAAATGTTGGCTGTTGCTCCGCCACTGACTCCATGACCTGACGCAGATATTCTGACAAATGCAGATCGTCCCCATTCGCAAGCAATGTCTCAAAAAACCGTTCCTCTTCCTCATAGATTTCCCAGAATCGCAAATCCACACAGACACACTGTGCTTCTGATAATCCATATCGCGCCCGTGCCGCCTGTATATCCTCCATCGTCCGGTCAATCAGTACAAACCGCACATAGGGTGCCAGCATTTCCAGATCCAGATCATTGCATCGACCGGCACCCCAGATAGCAACTACCGGTTTCGCTTCCAAAGGTACATCCGCCTCCAAAGTAAACGCCTGATCCCGCAATTTTCCCTGTCTTGCCAGATGTGCCCGCCGGTAATAGCTCTCAATCCCCTCTAAGACATAACTGGTCAATGTCTGCCGGTAATCTGTCCATGCGGTTCGCATCGGATCTGAATTTTCAGTTTCAATCATCTTTTCATAAATCATCTTCTACACGCTTTCTGCACTTACATTGTAAATTCTGCATGATTCTCTGCATTTCATCTGTGTAAAACCGAAAATACAAAAAAAACACCGACTCCGCAGCTTCTTCTGCAAAACCGATGCTTTTACAAGTGGGCCGCCGGGGGCTCGAACCCCGCACACCCTGATTAAGAGTCAGGTGCTCTACCAAATGAGCTAGCGGCCCGTAGTGAATTTTCACTTACCATGTGTTCTTCATCAGAACAATATGGAGTATACAACATTCATTTACAAAATGCAAGCTTTTTTTCACATTTTTTTCAGATTTTTTTCAAAAAGCCCGCAAACCCTTTATTTCCTTAACTTCTTGCATGCACTAATTGTCTCCAGCCGGTTCAGAATACAACATACTGTGTGTATATTGCGTCCAAGATTCATCAGTTTTCGATTCAGACAGGGATTCGAGTACACTGCATTTGTAAGTTTAAAACCACATTTTTTTCTTCCCATAAGAGACTCCGGCATGTATCTTACTACCATAGTATGCACCGGAATCTCTTTTTTTACACGTTTTTGTTATTTCTTTTTTGGTGGCTTGATGACCATGCGGCAGATTGGATTTCCCATAGCAGAAAACTTCTCTTCATACTCCGTCATGACATTACCCTCCGCATACTCGCTATGATGCAGGTCAAACGTATAGTTGACCATCTCCCAACCGGCAAGTTCTACCTGTTCCAGTGAGAAATCAAACAACGGGCGGTTGTCTGTCTTAAATGTAAGCCCTCCATCTGCTGCGAGGAAATTCACATACCGGTTCAAAAACTGCACCGATGTCAGGCGCCGTCTCGCATGACGATCCTTCGGCCACGGATCAGAAAAGTTCAGATAGATATAGGCAACCTCATCTTTTTCAAATACATTTTCGATTGCCTCCGCATCCATTCGGATAAACACCAGATTCGGAAGCTGCTCGATTGTCTGCTTCTCGATTGCCCGGACAAGCACACTCGAATATTTCTCAATACCGATATAATTGATCTCCGGATGCAGCTTTGCCATATCTATAATAAATCTGCCTTTTCCCATTCCCACTTCGATATGAATCGGATTTTCATTTTCAAAAAAATCATGCCACTTTCCCTTCATTGTCTCTTCTTCATGCACGACAAAATCATTTGTGGCAATCATTTCTCTGGAGCCTTTTACGTTTCGTAATCTCATCTTTTTTACCTCGTCCATCTATAATGTTTCTATATTAGCATTTATTTTAAATTTTCACAAGAATGTTGCATTTTATCTCTTGTTTTTTTCCCTGTTTTATATGATAATTAAGAAGATAATGTCAATCTTTACAGAAAAGGATTTTATAGCATGATCAAAACAGTGAAAAAAATTATTTCCTATATAATGGTGTGCGTGCTATTCCTCAGCATGTGTATTCCATGCGAGGCTGCACAGACAAGCACCGCAACTGCATCCGATGCAAATGCAACGACGGGATTTCCACAGATTACGTCCACATCTGCCATCATCATGGATGCACAATCCGGACAGATCATATACGAAAAGAATTCCCACACCCGGCAATATCCGGCAAGTATCACAAAGATCATGACTGCGTATCTCGCCATCAAAAACGGAGATTTAAACTCTACGATCACAATGAGCGACGCTGCCGTCTGGGGCATCGACCGCAACAGTTCCCATATCGCGCTCGATGTCGGCGAAGAGATCAGTATGTCGGATGCACTCTATGCCGTCATGCTCATGTCTGCAAATGAAGCAGCCTGGGCGATTGCAGAACAGGTGTCCGGCTCTCTGGAGAATTTCGTGCAGTTGATGAATGATACTGCACAAAGTCTCGGCTGCAAGGATACACATTTTACGAATGCAAACGGATTGCATGATCCGGATCATTATACAACTGCCTACGACATGGCGCTGATCACAAAAGAGGCGCTTACAAGCAAGACCTTTCGTGAGTATGCTTCAGAAACCTATCATGAGATTCCGCCAACGAACATGAACAATGAGACGCGTTATCTCACGCAGGGCAACCGGATGATGCTCAGCAATTCCGAATATTATTACCCGGCATGTCAAGGTGGAAAAACTGGTTATACTGATGATGCGGGTGGTACACTTGTCGTCTGGGCTGAAAAAAATGATATGCAGTTGATCTGTGTGACAATGGGTGCCCCTGACAACGCAACGAATTACACCGACAGCATTGCGCTGTTCAACTATGTATTCAACAACTACTCAAACACCACGTTGTTGTCAGACTATGAATTCGATGCAGAGGCTGCCACGACCGCGCAGAACTTCTTAAACGATTATTATGGTTGTGAAAATCTCGGAACCATGCATCTGTCCGTTGACAATAACCAGCCATTTATATTTGCGAACAATGCCGACAGAACCAAGCTGCAAATGAACTTTGTTCCATCCGCAGACCGGCTGGATGAAGGTTATATCGGTACTTTGGAAGTTTCCTATGAAGGTACGACCTGCCTGACTCTTCCGGTCAGCTATTCCGGCTATGTCAATTCCAACGATGACGTTGCCGTAGCCGAAGCATACAAAAATGGCAGTATCCGCCCGGCGTTGATCAAAGAAAAGAAAAGCTATTGGAAATATATAATTGCGGCGGTCGTCGTTGCATGTATTCTTGGACTTTTTATTTATGCAAATGTGATCGAACCACGGAAACGGAAGCAAAACTCCCGTTCCCGCAGACGATAACAGGAAACCTTGCACCACGAAAAGAGGTACTTCAACTATGGAAGAATCAAAAGAGAATTTTAAGAAAATCAAATCTGCCAATCAGATGATGCTGGATTATTTCAACAAATCCTTCCTGTCACAATTGGAGGATATCCAGAATCTCAAAACACAAATTTTTGAAATTGACATCAAGATTGATGAGCTGGACAAGACGAAGGACATTTACGCCTTCAAGACCAACTCCAGAAAAAGCGTCTTTTCTCCTGTCACAAATGATGGCGTGGATACCGAGCGCAACAAGATCATTCAGGAGCAGATCAAAGACCTGCAATCCGTGAAGGAGACCTTGACGTTAAAGCTGCGCGGCATGGAATTACAGTTGAACAAGCTGCGCCAATACCTGGAAGCATTGAACAATGCAGAAGATGCACTTACCTCTTTTGAGCCTCGCTACACGACAGACGACCCTGATCATACCGATCACTACGGCTTTACATTTCTTCAGGAGGACGCCAAGGAAGACATCTCCTCGCATGGATATAATATCTTAATGCTGGATGCATACGACCGGGCACTCACACAGACGATTCTGGATAAGCAGATCAAAACCGGGCTGGAAGCTATGCAGAACAAACTGGATATGATCAACTATCTGATTGGAACAGATGTCGGACGTGCGAAATTAACCTTGCAGGAAATCCTGCACAACGTAAAGCAGATGTCACACTCGGTCGATGAAATCGCCGAGAACATGAACAGCTTTTCTTCTTCCGACAAACCATTGAAGGAACAGCTCGAAGCTTACTTAAATGAGTTTAAGCAGAAACATACAAAGATCAAAATTACCGCATCTGTCGAAACACCAGATCCGAACATCAGCTATCATCCGGTGTTCAACATTAACTTCATGCGGCTGATTGCAATATTTTTCGATAACATCGCCTTACATGCAAATGCATCCAATGTATCCGTACAGGCAAGCCTGACGCCAAATATGGCAGAGGTCATTCTGACAGATGATGGTGTCGGCATCAAGGACACCTATATGGAGGACAGTCCTTGGTACAGCAGCCTGCACAAAGCAAAGGAAATCCTGTATATGCTCTGTGGCAAGCTGGATATCTCCGGAGATGTCATGTCGGGAACCACAGTAAAATTCAGCTTCCCGATCCAACAATAAAAGCAAACAACAATAAAGGAGTTTATATATTATGAAAAACAAGATTGTAGAACTGATTGCTGCAAACGTCGAAGGTTTAACCGCAGCAGAAATTGCAGACCTGATTGAGATTCCGCCAAAACCGGAGCTTGGTGATTTTGCATTTCCCTGCTTCCGCCTTGCGAAGACGATGCGCAAAGCCCCACAGATGATTGCCAACGATATCAAGGAAGCAATCGGAGATGTGGATTTTCTGCAGGAGATTCAGGTACAAGGTGCTTACTTGAACTTCTTCGTAAAGAAGGAATTATTTATCGAAACGATGGTAACTGCTTCTATGGCTGATGATTTCGGAAGCTCTACCGAAGGAAATGGACAGACAATCTGTATCGATTATTCTTCTCCAAACGTAGCAAAGAATTTCCATGTTGGACATCTTCGTACGACGATCATTGGAAACTCTCTGTATAAGATTTATTCCAAGCTGGGCTACAAGGTTGTCCGCATCAACCACCTCGGCGACTGGGGTACACAGTTTGGTAAACTGATCGTTGCATACAAGGCATGGGGAAGCGAAGAAGCGGTCAAGAAGGACGGCGTTGCCGAACTGATGAAGCTCTACGTGAAGTTCCACGAAGAGGCTGAGAAGAATCCAGAGTTAAACGACGAAGCGCGTGCATGGTTCGCGAAGATGGAACATGGTGACGAGGAAGCTTTAAAAATCTGGCAGTGGTTCAAGGATATCAGTCTGATCGAGTACAAGCGTACTTACGATCTGCTTGGTATGGACTTCGACTACTACCTCGGCGAGAGCTTCTACCGTGATAAAACCGACGATGTTGTAAAACGACTGACAGACGCAAATCTCCTGACAGAGAGCGAGGGTGCAAAGATCGTAAACTTAGACGCTTATGATATGGCTCCATGTCTGATCCTGAAGAACGACGGCAGCTCCATCTATGCAACACGTGATATTGCAGCGATCTTCTATCGGAAAGAAACTTACAACTTCGTAAAATGTCTGTATGTAACCGGACAGGAACAGAAGCTTCACTTCAAGCAGGTATTCAAGGTTGTTGAATTGCTTGGAAATGAATGGGCAAAGGATCAGTTAGTGCATATTCCTTATGGACTTGTCAGCTTGGAAGGTGCCAAGCTTTCTACACGTAGCGGAAATATTATTTATGCCGAGGATATTCTCCTCGAAGCGATTGCGAAGATCAAAGAGATCATCAATGAGAAGAACCCGGATCTTCCAGATAAGGATGAGACAGCAAAGAAAATTGGTGTTGGTGCCGTATTGTTCAATGATCTTTATAACCAGCGTATCAAAGACGTATCTTTCAAATGGGAAAAGCTTTTGAACTTCGATGGTGAAACCGGTCCATACGTACAGTACACACATGCAAGATGCTGCAGTATCTTAAAGAAGCTGGATGGATTTACACCATCAGCAGATATTGATTACAGTGTATTGACAGATGTAGAAGCAATGGAGTTACTGAAAGAGATTAACCGCTTCCCGAAGGTTGTCAAGGATGCTTCCGAGCGTTACGAGCCTTCTGCCGTTGCCAGATTTGCAGTGGATGTTGCACAGGCATTCAACAAGTTCTACAATGCATGTCGTATCCATGTAGAGGAAGAGAATGTGCGTAACGCGCGTGCTACACTGGTATATATCACAAAGAAGACGATCAAAGATGCAATGGAATTGCTTGGTATTGATTGTCCAGAACAGATGTAATTTCATTATACATTCCATATGATAAAAACTGGTATATAATTACTAAGAAGTTAAGTAAGTCGGATGATTAAATCATCCGGCTTATTTTTATGAAATTGTCATATATTCATATGCTTATGTTTTACTCTCCTCTAACCTCACTATATTGTATCTCCAATTTTATAAATACAATATGTATGATTCCGCCCGAAGTTATCAACAATTTTTGTTTTTAGAATCATTTTTTATCCACAATTATGTGTATAAGTTGGTGGATATTATATACTTTTCCACAATTATTGATGTTTATATATGTGGATAATCAGTGTTTCACGTGAAACATATTGATAATCGTAAATTAAAATTCTATTCTATATTCAATATAGATAACACATGCTCAATATAAATAGATAACAGTTATAATTCATTTTTATGTACATTAAAATTATACAGATGCATATTGTACTATAATTTATCAATTAAGTTTATTGTTGTTTTATAATTTAACATATTATACGTTACAGTTATTTATAAAACCAAAAACAGCCAGAAATAAATTTTTCTAGTTATCTGTCGGTTCATCAGTTATTCATTTTTAGATACTCGTAGATATTTTAAATTATATATTTCAGATTTTATTTTCATTTTATGTAATGTATATGTTGCAAACAATGTTTCACGTGAAACATATATATTCAGATATTTTAAAACTAATGTGTCTATACCAAATTCAATTTTTATATCTGAAATACACTCAATTATTTATCTAAATCAAATAAGATAATATTCTATTATCTTTATGTACCCTTTATGTTACTTCTGATAGCACTAGAATTCACTCAGTCAATTTATAAAATGCTAAGTTCAGTTTGTTATCATCTATTATAGATTCATTCATAATTAATTTTTGAATTACATCTCCATATATCATAATCTCGCAACCATGTTTCACGTGAAACATAAACACATATTTATTTACTGAATAATATATACATCAACACACAAAATCAAATAGCCTATGTGATAACAACCTTCCAATTCTAAATCAAATATAATTTCTAAGAATATTGGATGTTTCACGTGAAACACTAAAGTATTTATAATAACTAATATTTATTTTACGGTTTTTTACTTGGTTTTTATGAATTTTTCTTTTATTTTCCATACATATTGTAATATCCAAGCACTCAAATCTATATATTGTACACCAACAACAAATTTACCCATATTTTGATATAGCGAAACATGTCAGGTAGTGCTATAATGTTTATTATATGTGGAGGTTTTTATGGGTAGAATCATTGCAGTCGCCAACCAGAAAGGCGGCGTAGGAAAAACAACAACATCAATCAATCTCGCAGCATGTCTGGCGGAAAAAGGTAAAAAGGTTCTGGCTGTCGACATGGACCCACAGGGCAATCTGACAAGTGGCCTTGGTATCGATAAGAATACCTTGGAATACACCATTTATCATGCCATGAGTGGAGAGATTAACATTGGAGAGTGTATGATTGTTCATCCATTGGAGCATGGACTGGATTTAAGCGTTTTGCCGGCGAACCGTGATCTGGCAGGTGCAGAAGTCGAATTGGTCGATGTCGAAGATCCACAGCATATACTAAAGAACCTGTTAAAAAGCGTAAAGAAAAAATATGATTTTATTATCATTGATTGTCCACCGGCTCTCGGTATGTTGACGATCAATTCTATGACTGCGGCGGACACTGTCTTAGTGCCAATCCAATGTGAATTTTTTGCTTTGGATGGTCTCTCGCAGCTCATTTACACGATCAATCTGATTAAAAAGAAGCTAAACAAATCCCTTGAAATCGAAGGTGTTGTGTTTACGATGTATGACGCACGTACGAACCTGTCTTTGGAGGTTGTTGAAAACGTCAAGAATAATTTGGATCAGTTTATATATAAAACCATTATTCCGAGAAATGTACGGCTAGCAGAAGCACCTAGCTTCGGACTTCCTATCAACCTGTATGACAGCCGGTCATCCGGTGCGCAGGGATATCGGGATCTTGCAGACGAAGTAATCAATAATAAACTATACGCAAAATTATAAAAACACCTATTTGAGAGGAGAACGCTATGGCACCAAAGCGAGGATTAGGTCGTGGACTAAGTAATTTAATTCCGACAGACGATACAACCGAAGATGTCACTACAAAAACATCGAAACAGACAAAGACAGGCACTGTTACAAAAACAGAAATTGTGAAAAAAGTAGAACAGACATTAAATATCAACCGGATTGAGCCAAACAAGAATCAGCCAAGAAAAGAGTTCAACGAAGATGCATTGCAGGAGCTTGCAGATTCCATCAAACAGTTTGGTGTGATTGAGCCATTGGTCGTAGTGAAGCGCAAAGGCTACTATGAACTGATTGCCGGTGAGCGCCGTTGGAGAGCTGCCCGGTTAGCTGGTTTGAAAGAGGTTCCAGTTGTCATCAAAGATTACGATGATCAGCAGATTGTTGAGATTGCATTGATTGAGAACATCCAGCGTGAGGATTTAAATCCGATTGAAGAAGCACATGCTTACGAGCGGTTGATTCAGGAATTCAACTTGACACAGGATGAGGTTGCGGAACGTGTATCGAAGAGTCGTACAACCGTGACAAATGCACTTCGGCTTCTGAAGCTGACCGAGAAGGTACAGCAGATGCTGATTGATGATATGCTTTCAACCGGACATGTTCGTGCACTCATTACGATTGCAGATCCTCAGTTACAGTATGAGACAGCAATGTATATTTTTGACAAGAAGCTTTCCGTGCGTGAGACAGAAAGCTACGTCAAGAAACTATTAAATAAGAAACCAAAGGAAAAGACATCCGAGAAAGAAGACCCGGAACTTTCCTTCTTATATAAAGCGATTGAAAACCGCTTAAAGGAATCCCTTGGAACAAAGACAACCATCAAAGCAAAGACCAAGGATTCCGGAAAAATTGAAATTGAATATTATTCACAGGAAGATTTAGAGCGCATTACACAGTTGCTCGCACAATAAAATCGAAAAGAGGAAAACTTCATGGAAGAGGCTAAGATATTTGGTATGAAAATGTCTTCTGCTGTCACAATCCTTTGTATTTTGGTTGTTTTACTCATAATTCTAATCATTTTTATCATTCATAAGATGAATGTGATGGCAAGAAAATATGAGATGCTTATGAGTGGCAAAAAAGGTGCGGATCTGGAGAAGATTATTCGGATTCGTTTTAAAGAGATGGATCAGGTCAAGGCAAATGCCAGACGTGTGACGAAGGAACACCGGCAGATCAAGAAACATCTGTCCTCCTGTATTAGCAAATATGCCCTCGTCAAGTACGATGCATTTGATAAGATGGCAGGAAAACTAAGCTTCGTCATCGCATTGTTAAACGATGAGAATTCCGGTATTCTACTGAACTCGATGCACTCGAGGGAAGGCTGTTTTACCTATGCGAAGGAAATCGTAAACGGCGAATCTTACATCCAGCTTTCATCGGAAGAAAAGGAAGCATTGGAACAGGCTAAGACGGTGGAAGAAGAGATTCAGGATCTGACAAAGGAAGCAGAATTCGAAGATGCCGATGGTAATCTGAATTTTGATGCATAATCAGGTCACAATATTATAATGATACAAAATTTTTGATATCAATTTTTTAACAAATATTTTAAACTACTATTATAAATAAGAAAGGACGACAATTATGTTAGACATTAAATTTGTTCGTGAAAACCCAGACGCTGTAAAGGAGAATATCAAGAAGAAGTTTCAGGATGCGAAGCTTCCATTAGTAGATGAAGTCATCGAGCTTGACAAGCAGGCAAGAGTCCTTCAGCAGGAAGCCGATGAGCTTCGTGCAAAGAAGAACGCTATTGCAAAGCAGATTGGTGCATTGATGGCACAGGGCAAGAAGGAAGAGGCAGAAGAAGTTAAGAGGGAAGTTGCAAAGAACGCAGCCCGTCTGGCAGAGCTGGAGAAGCAGGAGCCACAGGTGCGTGAAGAGTTAAAGAAGAAAATGATGGTCATTCCGAACATCATTGATCCGACTGTTCCAATCGGTAAAGATGATTCTGAGAATGTAGAGCTGGAGCGTTTTGGCGAGCCAGTTGTTCCAGATTTTGAAGTTCCTTATCATACAGACATCATGGAGAAGCTGAACGGTATTGATCTTGACAGTGCAAGAAAGGTAGCCGGAAATGGTTTCTACTATCTGATGGGCGACATTGCAAGACTGCATTCAGCCGTTATCAGCTATGCAAGAGATTTCATGATTGACAGAGGGTTCACATACTGTATTCCTCCTTATATGATAAGAAGTAATGTAGTTACCGGTGTTATGAGCTTTGATGAAATGGATGCCATGATGTATAAGATAGAAGGTGAAGATCTTTACCTTATTGGAACAAGCGAACATTCAATGATTGGTAAGTTTATTGACACAATTACACCTGAGGAAGAGCTTCCTAAGACACTTACAAGCTATTCTCCATGTTTCAGAAAGGAGAAGGGTGCACATGGTATCGAGGAAAGAGGTGTATATAGAATCCACCAGTTCGAGAAGCAGGAAATGATTGTTGTATGCAAACCAGAAGATAGCAAGATGTGGTTTGATAAATTATGGCAGAATACAGTAGATTTCTTCAGAACAATGGATATTCCTGTAAGAACACTTGAGTGCTGTTCAGGAGATTTAGCTGACCTTAAGGTTAAGTCTATTGATGTTGAAGCATGGTCACCAAGACAGAAGAAGTACTTCGAGGTTGGTTCATGTTCTAATTTAGGAGATGCTCAGGCAAGAAGACTTAAGATAAGAGTTCAGGGTAAGGACAAGAACAAGTACTTTGCACATACGCTTAACAACACATGTGTTGCACCTCCAAGAATGCTTATTGCTTTCCTTGAGAATAACCTTCAGGCAGATGGAAGAGTTCTTATTCCAGAAGCTCTTCGTATGTACATGGGTGGTAAGACAGAATTAGTACCAGTTAAGTAATATGAATACTAAATAGATATTATTAAAAATGTGGATAAAACATATCAAATGAATATGTTTTATCCACATTTGTTTTATGTTATCCACAAATTTTGTGGATAAGTGTGTTGATACTGTGGGAAATCCATTAAAATGCTGTTAAAAACCAGTATTTTAATGTGGAAAACCTTGTTTATATTGGTATGTGGAAAACTTTTACTGGAAATCTACAACATTTATCCACTGATTAAGAAGTTCTTTTTCTTCTCCTTTATTCTTAGTAAGTCTTGCTGCTGCAACTAATGGAAGCCATTCATTAACATATGAACGTTTTGTGTTAGTTAATTCACAGAAAGCACTTATGTACTTTTCAGGAATATCACTCTTGTCACCAAACTGTAATTTGAGAAGTAAAAATGTATTCGCAATATCGGCAGATGCATTACCCTGTGTAGCATGTACCCAGTCAACTGCTGTGATTTCTTTGATATTTCCCTTGGCATCAGCAGTAACAATAATATTATCAGGACAATAATCTCCGTGACAAAGCTTAGTATGATTCTTCATGGAATTAAGCCTTGTAAGAAGTTCATACTTAACGCTGTTATCAAGTTCTTCAATAGAGTTAATCTGGCGGTTCATTTTATCCTTTAATACCAGAAGAAGTGGGTTAGACTTCTTCTGGAAAGATATCTGGTATTCAACCATTTTCTTAATATAATCATCAGCCTTGTCAGGGTATTTTTCAATTAATTGTGTAAGAGTAGGACCTTCAACATATTCACTTGTGATAGACCATTTACCGTCAGTAACAGCAACCTCTAAAAGCTTTGGAATATTAACGCCTGCGTCTTCAACTCTAGAAGTATTAAGAGCTTCATATAAAACATCTGATTTGTTGTAGGTCTTGGCAAAGACCTTAGTAGCTTTGCCATTCTCTACATATACTGATTTTAACTTAGATTTTGCTAAATATTTTTTCATATGACATGTCTTCCTTTCTTAAAATAATAATGATGATTATTTACCATAGTAAGCCTTTAAGTACATGGCTTTCATTTCACTCATAAGAGGATATCTTGGGTTAGCACCAGTACACTGGTCATCAAATGCAGCTTCTGTCATCTCATCAAGAGTTGCAAGGAAGTCTTCCTCTTTAACACCATAATCTGCAATAGTTTTCTTAATTCCTACCTTTGCCTTTAATTCTTCAATAGCCTTGATGAGGTTTTCAAATTTCTCATCATCATCTTTACCCTGAATTCCAAGGAAGTCAGCACACTCAACATAACGTGCTTTGCAATGTGGATACTTATACTGTGAGAATGTTCCCATCTTGGTTGGAACCTCTGCAGCATTGAATCTCATTACATCAGTGATAAGAAGGGCATTAGCAATTCCGTGTGGAAGGTGGTGATATGCACCCAGTTTATGTGCAAGTGAGTGGCACACTCCAAGGAAAGCATTAGCAAAAGCCATACCAGCCATAGTAGAAGCTGTTGCCATCTTTTCTCTTGCAACTGCATCAT
>OHTK01000682.1_pt1 | contig 14292 bp, 8 predicted proteins | sample 1578931 | NCBI WGS metagenome assembly OHTK01 (sample SAMEA3879553, study PRJEB24766) | human gut metagenome | biome: human-associated habitat; feature: feces | place: USA | collected 1985/1987 | reverse complement strand
AATGCCTGTTCACCCCAGTGCTTTGTGATCTCTGATCCAAAGATCGTTCCGAAAGTACGGTCAATATTTGTAACATCAAGCTGAATACTCTTCTTCTGTTTCTTTTCGAGTGCTGGCATTAATTCTTTCATCAGCACTTTCATATCTGCTGTCTGCTCCAGTTTGAAATCATATACATTCTTGTGGTTGTAATCCATCTTCTGTGCTGGATCATATTTATATCCAAGAATCCTTGAAAGATCTACATGTTTTTCAGCCGCTTTTGCATTTGGTTTTAATAAGTCTGTACGTCCGACTAATTCATCAACTGTAGCTACTCCTAATTTCGCCATGTATTCTCTTAATTCCTGAGCAATAAACTTCATGAAGTTTATAACATATTCAGGTTTTCCTGCGAATTTTTTACGAAGTTCTGGATTCTGTGTTGCAACTCCGACTGGGCATGTATCTAAGTTACATACTCTCATCATAACACATCCAAGTGTTACAAGTGGTGCTGTTGCAAAGCCAAATTCTTCCGCTCCAAGCATTGCTGCAATCGCCACATCACGTCCACTCATTAACTTACCATCTGTCTCAACGATAACTTTATTACGAAGATCATTCATGATCAGATTCTGATGTGCTTCTGCAAGTCCAAGCTCCCAAGGAAGTCCTGCATTGTAGATAGAGTTTTTAGGAGCAGCTCCTGTACCACCATCATAACCAGAAATCAAAATAACCTGTGCTCCGGCTTTCGCTACACCAGATGCAACTGTTCCGACTCCTGCTTCAGATACAAGTTTTACAGAAATTCTTGCATCTCTGTTTGCATTCTTACAATCATAAATTAACTGTGCCAAGTCCTCGATAGAGTAAATATCATGATGAGGTGGTGGGGAAATTAAGCTTACACCGGCTGTTGAATGACGAGTTTTCGCAATCCATGGATAAACTTTCTTACCTGGAAGATGTCCACCTTCTCCTGGTTTTGCTCCCTGTGCCATCTTGATCTGAATCTCTTTTGCACTTACTAAATATTCACTTGTTACTCCGAATCGTCCAGATGCAACCTGTTTGATCGCTGAACAACGGTTTAATCCATCTCTTCCGACTTTTAATCTCTCAGGTCTTTCTCCACCTTCACCACTGTTTGATTTACCACCTAATTTATTCATGGCAATTGCCAGTGTCTCATGTGCTTCTCCAGAAATAGATCCGTAAGACATCGCTCCTGTCTTGAAACGTTTAACGATAGAGTCAACGCTTTCTACTTCCTCAATTGGAATACCCTTTTCTGGATAATCAAATTCCATTAAACCTCTTAAGTTTCCTGGTTCTAATTCCTTATCGATCATATCGGTATATTGTTTAAACAGATCATAACTTCCTGTTCTTGTTGCAACCTGAAGTGTATGGATCGTCTGTGGATTGTATAGATGCTGTTCTTTTCCACTTCTATATTTGTGACTTCCTGCACTTTCCAGTGTCAGATCATTTTCTAATCCCAATGGATCGAACGCTGCTCCATGTCTTGCATCTACATCTGCTTCTAAGTCTTTTAAGGAAATACCTTCAACTCTGCTGACTGTATTTGTAAAATATTTTTCGATCACATCAGAATTGATACCAATTGCTTCAAAGATCTGTGATCCCTGATAAGACTGTAATGTTGAAATACCCATCTTAGATGCGATCTTAACGATTCCATGAAGGATTGCATTTGTATAATCTTCAACAGCTGCATAATAATCTTTCTGAAGCATATTTTCATCGATCAGTTTCTTAATTCCCTGTAATGCAAGATATGGGTTCACTGCACATGCACCATATCCTAACAGTGTTGCAAAATGATGAACTTCTCTTGGTTCCCCGCTCTCTAAGATCAGTGCAACAGATGTACGTCTCTTTGTCTTGATCAGATACTGATGCATTGCTGATACTGCTAATAAAGAAGGGATTGCCACATGGTTTTCATCGACTCCTCTATCAGATAGGATAATGATATTCGCTCCATCTCTGTATGCTCTGTCTGTCTCTACAAACAAGCGATCTAAGGCTTTCTCAAGAGATGTATTCTTGTAGTATGTAATAGGAAGTTCTACAACCTCAAATCCTTTTTTATTCATAGATTTGATCTTTAACAGATCTGTATCTGTAAGAATTGGATTGTGTACTTTTAATACGCGGCAGTTCTCTGGTTTCTCATCTAAAATATTACCTTCTTTTCCAACATAAACTGTTGTTGATGTTACAAGTTCCTCACGGATCGCATCAATTGGAGGGTTTGTTACCTGTGCAAATAACTGTTTGAAATAATTAAATAATGGCTGATGACGATTGGATAATACTGCAAGTGGTGTATCATTTCCCATGGCTGCGATTGCTTCAGATCCATTTAACGCCATTGGAAGGATTGCTGTACGGATATCTTCATAAGTATATCCGAATGCTTTCATCAATTTTTCGCGTTCTTCTGCTCCATATGTTGGAACTGGTTCATTTGGAATCTTTAAATCTTTTAATTCTAACAGATTACTGTCTAGCCATTCACCATATGGCTCTTTCTCTGCGTATTTTTCCTTTGATCGTATCAACTAACAACATCTTTCCTGGATGAAGTCTTTCTTTCACTACGATCTTTGTTGGGTCGATGTCAAGAACTCCGATCTCAGAAGACAGGATCAGCTGATCATCATCTGTGATGTAATATCTTGATGGACGAAGTCCATTACGGTCAAGTACTGCTCCTACCTGATCACCATCTGTGAAAATGATAGATGCTGGTCCATCCCATGGTTCCATCATCGTTGCATAATATTGATAGAAATCACGTTTTTCCTGAGAAATAACTTTATTATTTTCCCATGGTTCTGGGATTGTGATCATGATCGCATGCGGAAGATCCATACCGCTCATAACTAAGAACTCTAATGTATTATCAAGTCTCGCAGAGTCAGATCCATTTGGATTTACGACTGGGATCAGTTTGTGCATCTCATTTTTAAGATATTCTGATTCCATATTTTCTTCTCTGGCAAGCATCTTATCGGCGTTACCACGGATGGTATTGATTTCTCCATTATGTACGATAAAACGATATGGATGAGCTTTCTCCCAGCTTGGTGTCGTATTAGTACTGAATCGCGAATGCACAAGTGCGATCGCTGATTCATAATCTGAATCCTGAAGATCGTTAAAGAATGTACGAAGCTGTCCAACTAAGAACATACCTTTATATACGATCGTTCTGCTGGATAATGAAACAACGTATGATTCTTCATTACTCTGTTCAAATACTTTTCTTGCGATATATAATTTACGATCAAAATCAAGTCCTTTTTCAACATCCGCAGGTTTTGCTACAAATCCCTGTAAGATCTTTGGCATGCATTCTAATGCTTTCTTACCAAGAACTGCTGGTGTTGTAGGAACTTCTCTCCATCCAAGGAATGTCATTCCTTCCTTCTCAACAATGATTTCGAACATCTTCTTGGCTCTGTTTCTTGCCAGTTCATCCTGTGGGAAGAAAAACATTCCAACGCCATAATCGCGCTCATCTCCAAGCTCAATTCCTAATGGCTTTACGGCTTTCTTAAAGAATTTGTGTGATATCTGAAGAAGGATACCAACACCATCACCAGTCTTTCCTTCTGCATCTTTACCAGCTCTATGCTCAAGATTTTCTACAATGCTTAAAGCATCAGATACTGTCTGATGTGTCTTAATTCCATTAATACTTACAATAGCTCCGATACCACAGGCATCATGCTCAAGTTCAGATCTGTAAAGACCAGGCTGTTTGATTTCATTTTCCATAAGTCTAATCATCCTTTCGTATATTCTAAAGCTTTGCTTGCACATAATATACTCCTGTTTTATGGATTTTGTAAATATTTTTTTGCCGCAATTGTCTGATAATTTAACTATTACTATTGTTTATTATAATTATCAGACAATTACACAATTTGTCACAATATTATCTCTTAAAATGTAATATTATCTTTATTTATCATTATATGTTTCACACTTAATCCCTGCCTGTTTTTAAGCATAGAAATTGAATTGTTTCTAAATTGTGTATGATTTTTACCTGTCGGCGTAAAATTAGTAAAAAAATAAAGTGACAAAACCCAACGTACTAATTTACAAGGTTTTATCACTTTATATTATTAATGATTATCTATTAGTTATTAGCAGGTACTCCTCCTATCAGGAAATCAACCGCTTTCTCCTTAACAGAAAACTTTATTTCTGTATGTTCTCCACCATATTCACCATCAAGTGTCCATGATACAGGCTGTGGTGATTCGAACCTTACAGAGCTGGTCTTCCATGTGCATACCCAGTCACATTTACTAAGGTCTTTAGTTATAAAAGCATTAATAAGCGACTGGACTGCTATAGGATTGTTAAGCTCTCTTATCAGGGTAACTTCAAATAATCCATCCTGCAGATTAACATCATTGCCGGTAAGATTCTTTATTCCACCAACTGAATCTGTATTGCTTATCATTCCATATACAAAATTGCCCTCAACATTCATCTCCTCAGAATATACACGCATATACTGTGGTTTAATAGTTGATAAGCTTCTGACTGCTTCAATTACATAAGCCTGATGTCCAAGTATATTCTTAAGATTCTGTGGAGTTCCATAAGAAACCCTTGTAAACGCCCCAAATGCAGCAACATAATTAAATGAGCGTTCTCCATTTACAATTCCTACATCACAAGGAAAATGTTTACCCTTTGCTATATTAACAGCGGCCTTCACCATATTTCTTGGAATTCCCAGACTCGCAGCAAAATCATTCGTTGTTCCACTAGGAATATACCCTATCGGCGGCTTCTCTCCTTTATACTTAAGAACAGCCGCAACCGTTTCATTAAGAGTACCATCTCCACCACTACATGTTATGACATCATACCTGCCTTCATTATCTAAAATGTGCTGATAGCCATCAAGCGGTGCCTTAGTCGGATATACAGTAATCTCATATCCAGCCTTAGAAAACACCTGTATTATCTTCATCAGCTGATTCTTAATCTGAGCTTTTCCTGAGTTTGGATTAAAAACAAACAGCATCTTCATCATAATCACCTGTCCCATTTATCACATAATGCATTAATCTGATCTGTAAACTTAGCCAGATCTTTATTCGTACCACCCTCATTGTGTGTAATAACTGTCATGAGACGCTTTCCAGCAGCAACAAGTCTGTCAAATACAGTTTTACCACGCTGTGTACTCGTCGTTCTTCTAGTCTTTCTTTCCTTAACTCCTTCAGAGATAACTCTGTCTGCAATAAGATCATAACTTCCACCTGTATATGGTGCCATGGCATCATAACCATATTCTTCTTTAAGACACTCCGTAAACTCGTCACACACACTGTCTTCGCCATGCACAACAAACACCTTTTTAGGCTTTGTGTCAAATGCATTAATCCAACAAAGAAGCCCATCTTTATCAGCATGACCACTTGAACCCTTAAGCTGTACAATCTCTGCCTTTATCTGTATCGGTTCGCCAAAAAGTTTAATCTCCTCTGCACCATCAACTATTATACGGCCTGTTGTTCCAACAGCCTGATAACCAACAAATACAATTGTACACTCTGGTCTCCACAAATTATGCTTCAAATGATGTCTTATTCTTCCTGCTTCACACATACCTGATGAAGAAATAATAACCTTAGGATTAGGATCAAAGTTAATCTGCTTTGATTCATCTCCCGTAGTTGCATACTTAAGCCCTGGAAATGAAAGCGGATTAATCCCCTTTCTTACAAGTTCTACTGCCTCATCATCAAAGCAGCTCTCCACATTCTTAATAAATATGTTCGTCGCTTCAATAGCAAGTGGACTATCCATATATACATCAAAATCTCTGCCAACGAGATTATCTTCTTTAATCTTTCTTATGATATAAAGCAGTTCCTGAGTTCTTCCTACTGCAAAGGACGGAATAACAACATTACCGCCTCTTTCAAATGTTCTCTTAAATATATCAGTTAAATCTTCCACATAATTAGGAGTTCCTCCGTGGCTTCTGTTACCATAAGTTGACTCCATAACTACATAGTCGGCATCCCTGACATGCTTCGGGTCTTTAATTATCGGCTTGTTAATATTACCTATATCACCCGAAAACACAATCTTCTCTGTTACATCACCATTCTCTGTCTTCTCTGTTGCCCATACCTCGATACTCGCTGAACCAAGAAGATGTCCAACATCTGTGAATCTAATCTTAATTCCTTCTGCAATATCATATACCCTGTCATACTCACAGCCTACGAACTGCTTGCAGACATTAACTGCTGCATCCATATCATACAGTGGAACAAATTCCTTGAGTTTTCCTCCTGATCTGGCAGCCTTCCGGTTTCTCCATTCAGCTTCAAACATCTGAATATGTGCGCTGTCTCTTAACATTATCTCACACAGCTGTGCCGTAGCTGATGTTGAATACACCTGTCCCCTGAATCCATTCACATACATAAGAGGAATCAGACCTGAATGGTCAATGTGTGCATGCGTCAGCAATATGCAATCCACATCAGATGCTGCAATAGGAAGTTCCTGGTTTTCATATACATCATTGCCCTGTTCCATACCGCAGTCTACAAGAATATTAAGACCTGCCGCCTGTAAGAAATGACAGCTTCCTGTTACCTCATGATCCGCGCCTAAAAATGTTAGTTTCATAATATGCCTCATTTCCGCGTCAACGCTATTTTTTCACGATATTTCTGATGTAATTGTAACATTTTCCTATGTAAAATTAAATACAATCATATATAAAAATTGTATTAATTCTCTGTATATTCTATATCCGTAAATGTAACATCCGCATTTCTCGAAACGAAGAATCCTGCGTATACATGCTTAGGGTCTACGGCTGTCAGCTTAAAATCAAATCCGCCTGTTAAGAACTCTCCATCGCCTAATTTTACTGCATATCCGTCCGGATTAGACTTTATACATGCTTCTACTGTATCACCCGGCTTAAGTTCTCTTCCTGTCACGCTTCCCTGCATAAGTTCGCTGTTCTTTCTTGCAAAACAGCTCCATGCCTGGTCTTTATAAGTAAGGTTAAGTGGTGCTGCCGCTATATAATCGCCAAGTACATCAGGCATTTTCTTATCAATATACATGTCATCTCTTACCATAAGCCCAAATGACACCTGATTGTTATAGAAATAATCATTAATTGTCATCTTAGCCTTAAGGGTAAAGTTCACATTTACAGGAATCTTCTTATAGTACATTGCAATTCCGTCTGTAACAGTAGATATCTTGCCATCATTATTCTTAACCGCGATGTGTATTCCCCCTGGAACTTCTTCAAGTATATAATTATCAGATTCCGTTGGCAGAGTTGTAACATCACCGAATACTGTGCCTTTGAATCCATATGCATCTTTAAAGTTCTTGCTGTCAGCAAGCTCATCGCTGAACACTACCGGCTTGTATGAAGCATTTTTTTCAAGATATCTGTTCTTGTCTGGAAGCGGTTCATCTGCCCTTATATTAACTATATTCTCTGAAAGTCCTGATATTCCAGCCTTTTCAAGCTCCTGCATAACAAGGAAAGCATTAACCCTGCCGCCCCATATATTAGTGTGTGTATTGTCAACGCTTACTTCTTTATTAGATGGCCATGCGTGAAGATAAATTGTCTCTTCTGGTCCTAACTTATCATATAAAGCCTTTGTCTTTTCGGTCATATCAACACAGACGATTCCAAGGTCTCTTGCAAGGTCACGGACTGCCTGTGAATAATCCCCTCCCTTAAACTGTGCAGCGTCATCAGTTATGTGAAGTTCCTGCTTTGTCCACTCTCCTGTTGCAGTTCTTCTTACAATAGGTGTACACAGTATTGGTGTACATGAAACATCAAGGGCCGGCTTAATATAATTATCATATAATGATGCTGCAAATGTGCCTTTCTTATCCCTGCCGCCTATCGGGCTTGTATATCTTCCTGCCTCTGTTTTCTCATCATTATGTCCGAATCCTATTATAAGAAAATCTCCTGCTTTGATGCCTGCAAGAAGCTCCTTATAATTCTCTTCCTTAGTGAAGCTTAAACTGCTTCTTCCTGAAAGTGCAAGATTATTAACCTGCACCTTGCTGTTAAGATAACAACCAAGCTTAGTGCCATATCCGTATCTTGGATAATAGTATTTGTCATCAAAAGAACTTAATGTTGAATCACCAACAACCCATAATGTACTCATCGTATGTCACCTCATTTTTTATTTAACGTTATCAATATGTCTTATTAAGGTAGTTTTCTCGGATGTGTTCCTCCATCGCAGCTATCTCTTTCTCGAACTCTCTGGCAGATATAAGAAGGCATCCCTGTCCTCTTATAATTACCTGTTCTACACCATCTGATGTTGCCACCGTTACATTATATTTCTTTCCATTCTCATGTGCAAATTTTTCAATATAATGGTCAGCAGTTTCCGCAGTCTTCGTAAATACAACATGAATATTATGGAAATCTATAAACTCCTCATCATGTCCAGGCACTCTGTATGCATCAAATACCGTAATAAGCTCACAGCCCTTCATCGCCTGATAGTTACACAGTATATCAAGCAGCCTGCCTCTTGCACTGTCAAGATTGACCTGTGCAAGCTCTGATAGCTCCTTAAATGCATGTATTATATTATATCCGTCAACAAGAAGAAAACTCTTCTTATCTGGATTATATTCAGGTGCTTTATGAGGGTTTTTAACATTGGCTTTACCGCCTGTAACATATCTTCCAACTGCTGTGTCAGCTTTTCTTTTAGATAACTTTCTTCTTTCATTATCGCCTCTGCTGTTAGAAAAATATGTTTCATTCAAGATTCTGTCTACCTCGTCTGTTCCAATCCACTCGTCAGACACTGTTCTTGAAGCCTGCTTTGCCGTAAGCTTGACCTCCCTGTCAGACTGTCCACCGGCAACCCCGGAATCCGTCACGGCTATCTCGACATGTGCATGCTCTCTTACTTCATTCCACGGCACAACATATCCCGAGCCGCCTGCACAGAATACTGAATCTACCGGGTTTCTTGTATCACGCTCAGGCTCATATCCGAATCGTTCAATAACCTCTTCTGTATTATGGCATGGTCTGTAACCTGCCATCTTAAGTGCTAGCCTGCCTGTTCCCTTGGTATAGGCATTAACCTCTGCCTGATAGTTACCAATCACTGAAACCGGACCTTCACCTGTGATAACAACATTATCACCATCAGCCTCCTGCATGTTAAATGCTGCACCCATTCTCTCGAAGTCTGTCATTGCCCTGCCGACATAATCTCTCTTCACCTCAAGTGAAAATGCGTAAAATGGCTCTAACAATACTGATTCTGCCTGCATAAGCCCCTGCCTTACAGCTCTGTAGGTTGCCTGCCTGAAATCTCCGCCTTCCGTATGCTTTGGATGCGCCCTTCCTGCAACCAGCGTAATCTTCATGTCCGTGAGTTCAGAACCTGTAAGCACTCCTCTATGCATTTTTTCACACAAATGTGTATACACAAGCCTCTGCCAGTTCTTATCAAGTATATCCTCACTGCAATGACATTCGTATCTCATGCCGCTTCCCGGCTCACCCGGTTCAAGCAGCAGATGAACCTCCGCATAATGTCTTAAAGGCTCGAAATGTCCGATACCATACGCCTTATTCTTAATTGTCTCTTTATATACAATGCTTCCTTCACCAAATGTTACATCTACACCAAATCTTGTCCTGATAATATTGGTCAGCACCTCGATAAGCACCGGACCCATTACGCTTACATGTATCTCTTTAAAATTCTCATCCCATTCAACATGAAGCTCAGGTTCTTCCTCCTCGAGTGTACGAAGCTTTGAAAGAAGTGCCACCGGATCTGTCCCTGCCGGAAGATTAAGCTTGTAATTAAGTACCGGCTCAAGCACAGGTATATTATCCTCTCCGCCTGCTCCAATAAACTGACCTGCCTTAGTCTCTGAAAGTCCTGTCACAGCACAGACAGTTCCGGCAACTGCTTCATTAATGCTTGTAAATTTATCTCCTGCATAGACTCTTATCTGGTTGACCTTCTCATTGCCAATAAGCATTTTTGATTTTAAAGAACCACCGCATACTTTAAGATGTGTAAGTCTTTCTCCTCTGTCATCTCTTGTAATCTTATACACCTTTGCCGAGAACTCTTCGCCATAATCAGGACAGCTTACATATGTATCAATTCCATTTATAAGCTCCTCAACTCCGTTCATTCTGAGTGCCGAACCAAAATATACAGGAAACATTTTTCTTTCCATAATCATGCGGCTCATAAGGGCATCATCAACATGTGCAGATTCAAGAAACTGCTCAAGCGCCTCTTCATGGCACATTGCAACTTCTTCGTAATCTATATTATTAAAATCCACGCATGACTCTGACAGCCTGTTCTTTAGCTGCTCCATAATTCTTGCCCTGTTCGTTCCTTGCTGGTCCATCTTATTGACAAATATAAATACCGGAATTCCAAGTCTTTTAAGCAGACTCCACAGCGTCTCGGTATGTCCCTGTACTCCGTCCATTCCGCTTATTACAAGAACCGCTGCGTCAAGCACCCACAACGTTCTCTCTGTCTCAGCCGAGAAATCAACATGTCCCGGTGTATCAAGCAGCGTGTATGAACTTCCGTTATAATTATAAGCCGCCTGCTTTGAGAATATGGTGATTCCTCTTGCTCTCTCCATATCCCCTGTATCAAGAAATGTATCCTGATTATCAACTCGTCCTAATTTTCTTATGCTTCCCGCACTATATAGTATCGCCTCTGACAGCGTCGTCTTTCCTGCATCAACATGTGCCAGCATGCCGATTGTAACTGGATTCTTATGTGACATAGCTCCTCCTTTCTTATGTAAACGCAAAAATCCCTCTCTACGAAATTATACATGCTAGTATAATAACATAGAGAGGGGGATTTGGCTAATTGTGCTTTATTAAGTTTTCATTATATTCTGTATAGATATATTTTAAATACATATTGACATATTCTTTTTATATTGTTATTATATTTATATTGTTGGTGTATCATTTTATATTTTGACTACATCTTACATACAAAAATTTAAAGAAAGGCGAATATGAATAATACAAACAGCACTGCTCACCAGAAAGATGTCACACTTAAGACTTTCTGGCGTGATAATGAACATTTTGCAGACCTTTTCAATGCTACTGTCTTTAATGGCAGGCAGGTGCTTAAGCCTGATAAGCTTACTGAGATGGACACTGATGTTTCTGCTACTATCCAGTCTAAAAGTTACAATGAATCTATTACAAGAAACAGAGATGTTGTAAAGAAGATGTCAGACGGCGTAGAGTTTAATATTCTCGGTCTTGAGATTCAGGATAAGACACATTATGCCATGCCTTTGCGAACCATGACCTATGACGCACTCGGCTACATAAAGGAATACAACGACATCAAGAAACAGCATAAGCTAAATAAGGATTCTTTCAGCTCTCCTGAAGAATTCTTATCTGGAATTGACAAATCTGACCGCTTCCACCCTATCATCACGCTCGTTTTATACTATGGTGATTCATTATGGGACGGTCCATCATGCCTTGCTGACATGATGGTTTCCATGCCTGATAATATCAAGGCTTACTTCTCCGACTATAAGTTAAATCTGGTTCAGATACTTGATTCTGATAAATATACATTTTATAATGAAGATGTAAGAGATGTGTTTAATATTGTAAGAAACATATATAACGATGATTTCGATTCAATATATCGTGAATATGAATCCCGCAATGTAGATATTGATGTAATGGAACTGATATGTAGCATAACCTCAGTTCCAAAGCTTATGGACTTATGTATAGATAATGAACAAGGAGGGACTGTTAATATGTGTGAAGCAATGAAACGATTTCAGGCTGAATGTGAAAGCAAAGGCAGAAATGAGGGTATTGAACTTGGCATAGACACTGAAAAAGTCAATTCAATAATTTCCATGCTAGAATTCGGAATAACTAAAGAACAGATATTAACTAAATATACCAAAGAAGATTTAGAAAGAGCAGAAGCTGCTATCGCTAATAATAACTAATATTAAACAGGCTGTGCCTTAACGATTATATGTGTTAAGACACAGCCCTTTTATCTCAAAGTCTTTCTGAATATTATTATAAAATACACCGTTCCTATAATAGATGTAAATGCCCACGCACTCGCATACACAAGATAGAGTGACATCAGTGTATGTATACTTGCAAATATTGTACACACCCATATGATTCTAAATACAACAGAACCCATTATAACTATTATTGTAGGTATAACGCTTCTGCCAAGTCCTCTTGCTCCCGCTGCCGCATTATCCATAAATGCGGATACAAAATAAGAGCATCCCATTATTCCCAGTCTTATTGAGCCGTAATGCAGCACATCCGGATCACTTGTAAACAGACTAAGAAACTGTGTCCTGAAAACTACAAGCAATGCACCAAGCACTGCTCCTATAATAAATGAATACATCTGTGTAACAAGATATGCTTTCCTAATCCTGTCACGCTTTCTTGCTCCTAGATTCTGCGCTATAAAGCTTGTACATGCAGTATAGAATGCCGCCATCATATCATACACAATGTTATCAGCATTAGCCGCAGCCGAATTGCCCTCAACAACTACATGGTCAAATGAATTAACTGCCGTCTGTATGTACAGATTGGCAACTGCAAAAAGTGAATACTGTACTGCTGCAGGCAATCCAATCTTTAACACTCTCGCTGCTATATGCGAATCCATTCCTATATTTGTTATATAAAGTCCGTAATCCTTGCCACAGCCAAACAGGAATTTAAGTATCAGAAATGCTGATATATACTGTGATATTATACTTGCCAGTGCAACACCGACAACTCCAAGCCTGCATACTATTACAAAGAACAGATTAAGTACCACATTAATTATCCCCGCTGTAATAAGATACATAAGTGGCCTTTTGGTATCTCCAACTGCACTTAACACTGCGTTACCATAGTTATACATGGCAAGTGCCGGTGAACCAAGAAGATATATTGTAAGATATATAACTGCACCATCTATCAGTTCTTTCTTAGTTCCTATAAGATTCAGCACCGGTCTTGAAAGGAACAGTCCAGACAAAAGCAGCAGCAGTCCCGCAATCATGCATATTACAATTGAAGTGTGGACTGCTTTCTTTACATTTGCACTATTCTTAGCCCCCACAAACAGCGCGACTACAGCGTTGACACCACCTGCTAGTCCTAGCAGGATGCCGGTTGTCAATGTAATAATTATACTCGTTGAACCTACCGCACCAAGTGCCAGTGGTCCTACAAATTTACCAACTACCGCCACATCACACAGGTTGAACATAACCTGCAGTACATTTGACAACATAAGCGGCACTGAATACATTAATATTTTCTTTGGCAGGGAACCTGTCGTCATATCTATTTCATTTGATTTCATAACCTTATCTTAAACCCTTTAAATAATCCTTCTGCTCTGGTGTAATGCGGTAACTCTCTACAGCCTTCTGTATTGACTTTCTGTGTACCCATTCAGAAAGCCTGTGTTCCTGTATATAAGGAATCGCCGCATCCCACTGTTTAGCAAGTGCTGTAGCCATATACCATGCAATCATCATATTTACATAGTACTCCTCTGACTTAACACCTGCAACAAGCTGTATATATTCTTCCTTAAAATCCTCGTCAAGGAACAGGCGCATCATAACGCCCATTCCGTATCTTTTAACATATGTGGTATCTGCTGCAATCCACTTCTTCGCCCTTTCAAGAATATCTTCTTTATTCTTATCAAAACATTTTGGAAGCGGTGAATCACAGGTTGCCCAGTTATCAATATATGGAAGGAACTTTTCAAGCTCACTTATGCACTCAGCATAATCCTTAATCTGCCCAATTAACATCATGTGAAGATTATTCTCCTCATAATACTTATGTGGCAGCTCACGCATAAACTGCTCAGTTTCTCCGCTCTTTGCATATTCCTTTGCAAATTTTCTTAAAACCGGAGTCCTTACTCCTATAACTGTCTCTTTCTCAATTCCCGGAATCAGACTGCTGTTAAAATCCCTGTACTCTGTGTCCTGCAGCTTAAACAATTCTTCCTGTAAATGTGTCATTATTCCCCTCCTGTGTGAGCTGGCTCATCGCCGCGGGTTGCGCGAGCAGCTCATACTCCAGAACTTCGTTCTGTCGTTGTCGCGGTGCTCCTCGTAAAACCATACAAAGTTCCAAGTCCGTGCAAGCACGGCTGT
>OHTK01000677.1_pt1 | contig 14338 bp, 12 predicted proteins | sample 1578931 | NCBI WGS metagenome assembly OHTK01 (sample SAMEA3879553, study PRJEB24766) | human gut metagenome | biome: human-associated habitat; feature: feces | place: USA | collected 1985/1987 | reverse complement strand
AGGTTTTACACCAATTACAGGATTGATTCCGAACATATAAGGTCTGATATAAAGTGTTGCTCCTGTTCCGTAAGGTGGAACGTAAGCTTCATTTGCCTTTACTGTCTGAACAATAGCATCAACGAATTTATCTTCCGGGAAAGGCGGCATCTCAAGACGTTTCGCTGAGTCGACCATACGCTTCGCATTGAGGTCCGGACGGAAAGTGACAATGTGTCCATCCTCTGTTGTGTAAGCCTTCATTCCTTCAAATACTGTCTGTGCATACTGAAGAACTCCGGCACATTCATTCATGACGATGTTAGGATCTTCTGTGAGACCACCTTCATCCCATGCTCCATCTTTATAATTAGCTACAAAACGCTTATCTGTAGGGATATATCCGAATCCGATATTTTCCCAGTCAATGTTTTTTTTCTCCATTGTAGTAAATCCTCCATTCCTTTATGCGGCGAAAGACCGTATGATTTCTAATTAACGCTATTATAATACCGTCAATTGAAAAAATCAAGAGTGCGCTCTGTTTTTTGAAAATGTTTTTACGGACATGTAATAGTCAGAATCTAAATCCTGCAACTAAATAGTTACAATAACTGTCTGATATCCGGCACGCTTCAACCGGCGTTCCATTTTTACAGCTTCGTCAAGCGTATCATATTCTCCGACCGTTACCCGGAATAAACCATCCCCTTCTGTCAAAACAGCAGGAAAATTCAATTCAGTTAATTCATTCAGGAGTCGTCGGGCATATCGTTCACTGCGGAAAGCCCCGGTCTGCACTGCATAGTGAGGGAGAGAAGAATCACTGCTGATTTCTCCGCTTTCTTCTAATGTATCAAGGATTCCCTCAGCAATCGCAAGCGCAATATCATCAAAGTTATCATCAAAGAGCCGGTTATCAGTGTCAGAGTTGATAAATCCGACCTCTACCAGAACCGCCGGCATCTGTGTACGGCGCAGAACGACCAGACCGGGGCGCTCTTTTACGCCGAGGTTGATGAAGCCGAGAGCTTCCAGGCCTTCATTAATATTTTGGGCCATTGTGTACTTCAGACCGGATTTGTTGTAAACTAGAGATTCTACGCCGGATACGGTATTATCTGTCGGATAAGAATTACGGTGAATAGACAGAAAGAAGTCTGCACCGGCTGCATTTGCTTCCAATGCCTTCTGATAGGGAGATTCATAAATGTCTGTTGTACGTGTATAGAGCACATCGATTCCACGTTCCTGCAGCAGTTCTCCGATAGCAAGCGTTAAAGATAAGGTGTCATCCTTTTCCCGGCGGCCGTTATAGACAGCCCCGGGATCACGACCGCCATGACCTGCATCAAGCATGATAGAATAAGACATATAATCACCTCATTATTTTTGTGTTTCTATATATTATATGATGTAAGTGTCAAAAGTATAAATTGCGTTTGTGCTCGCACAAATAAGCAATTTATACTTATTGACACTCACATCATTATTTGCCATTTAAAAAAAGGAACAAGATCAAACCTTTTTTCAAATGATTTGACCATGTTCCTTTTACACTTTATTTCCAATGAAGTTCGTGCAGCTCGCCACTTAAATTCATTCCTGCGAATCCATTCTGTCGCAGTGCTTCATACAACACAATTGCCACCGAATTACCAAGATTCAATGATCGGATATCTCCGTTCATCGGAATTCTCATACAATCTTCCTCATGCTCTACAAGAATCTCTTCCGGGATTCCCGCACTCTCTTTTCCGAACATAATATAGCAATCAGGCTCATACTCTACATCTGTATAGACCTTGTGCGCTTTTGTTGTCGCCATATAGATTTTTACTCCCGGATTTTTTTCAAGGAAATCCTGATAATCAATATAAGTTGTCACATCAAGATCGTTCCAGTAATCCATACCGGCACGCTTTAATGCTTTCTCATTCAGCTTAAATCCCAATGGCTCGATCAAATGAAGCCTTGTCCCTGTTGCCACACAGGTTCTTCCGATATTCCCGGTATTTGCCGGAATTTCCGGCTCATAAAGTACAATGTTTAACATAATTATCGCCTCTTCTATCTTCTTGTTCTTCTGATTCTTTTCGTTCTTTCCACCAACGGCTCAGTTCATCCGGTGCCGGACGATCCAGATAACGGGTTTCTTCTCCATTTACAAGTGTTCTTGCATTCTGTTCTTTTACAAATCCGATTCGTACTGCCGGAACACCTGCATTCTTCAAGCTTTCCAATGTCTCTTCTCCATGCTCTGTCAGCACAAGATAACTTCCGGCTGATGTGAGAAGATATGGATTCAGCTGAAAGAATTCACAGATTTCCACCGTTTCCTGCTTAAGTGCAAGTTTTGAAAAATCAATCTCAAACCCTATCTTTTCTGCCTCTGCAAGTTCCCATAATCCGCAGAGTACACCTCCATCCCCACATTGTCTGCTCTTTGCTTCTTCCGGAAGCTTTAAAATCTGTTTCGGAAGTATAAGTGATTCCTTGCAACGCTTTGTTTTTTCTATAAAAGATGGTGTAAATCTTGTACGAAGATCTGCCTCTGCCTCTTCAACCAATCGCAACGTTCCTTCTAATCCCGTATAGCCACAAAGAATGATTTCCGTTCCCGGAAACCATTTTTTCATCTGCTGTTTTGGATTTTCTTTCACGCCGACAGCAGTAATATGAATCACTGTCTGCAAAACATACTCTGCACTTTCAGCCTGTACACAGGTAATGGCAAGTCCTGTCTCCTCACAGATCTCTGTCAGGATTCTCATGATATTTTTTAGTTCCTGCTCGTCAGAACTTTCAGGAAACAAAATCTGTACTGAAACCGCTGTTGGTCTGACTCTCTTTGCTGCAAGATCTCCTGCTGATTTAATTACTGCATATTTCACCTGTGCCGGTGCTTTTCCGCTTACTGAAGCGCTGCTCCAGACAAAATCCTTATCGTCAGATACCAGTTCAGAACTGCTTTCTTCCCACGCAGTTTTTCCTGTTGAATTCCTGTTTTCTTTTTGGATCTGTTTCTTTACAGAACGATTCCAGATCGTCTGCGTTACTCTCCCTGTCCGCATCACACTCTCCTTAAACCAGATATGGAATCACCATCGTTGCAACCATTGCAACAATAACCACCAAAATAATAATTGACACCAAACGTCTTACTTTTTTATCATAAAAATTCATCTTTTTTCTCCATTTCCATTAACAAAACCATATGTAAATATCTTTCTAATATCTGCAACGCTATACTAGTCCTCTATTATATAAATCGCCGCATCCTGATTCAGCTTATTTCTATGTCTGTAATCAAAAAGATGCAACTTTCCATTCAATCGCTCCAGATGAGTCATCTTTCGCAGTTGGCGGCTGTCGTATCCTTCATAATCCTTCAGATACTTGTGCTCTTCTGCCTCTTTCTTATAAAATTCAGACGCTACATCTTTTTCTACTTTGCTCTCTCCAAGAAATGCCGGACGATTCTTCACATTATCTCTCAGGTAAAGATCTAAAGTCATGCTTTCAAGCACCTTCTCTTTAAAATCCGCTTCTTTCTTCTGCATTTTCTCCGAACATGTGAATTCTGCTAATTCTGATTCTACAAAGTCCCACAATATCTCATAACGTGCAAGCCTTGAATGATTCAACCCAAACAAGCCTTTGTTCTCATAATAATTGCCCATTTTCTCATACATGGAAAATGCGGATGGGAACAATTCAACAAGAAGCCTCATCGTATGACTAAACTGAAAACTGTTATAGTAAACTTCCACCATCTCTTCTACTTTCTTCAGACGGATCACATCACTGTATGGAAGCCATTTTGTTGAAAGTACTTCATACGGCGGACGATTCTGGCAAAGCAGCTCATACTCTTTCATCTTCTCATGCATCACAGATCCATGCAGTACTTTCAGAAATCCAAGCTGAAACTGATCCGGTTCCATAGAATAAACTTCATTAAAAGAATGAGCAAAACTATCATAATTCTCATATGGAAGACCTGCAATCAAATCTAAATGCTGATGCACATTTCCCTTCTCATGAATCCTTGCTACCTTATCACGTACTTTTTCCAGATTCATGGAACGGTTGATCTCTTTGATCGTCTGTTTATTCGTTGACTGAATTCCAATTTCCAGCTGAATAAGTCCTGGACGCAAACTCCGGATCAACTCAATCTCTTCCTCATTCAGAAGATCTGCTGCTACTTCAAAATGAAAATTTGTAATCCCTTTATCATGCTCTTTGATGTAATTCCAGATTGCCATCGCATGATCATGCTTACAGTTAAATGTTCTGTCAACAAACTTAACCTGTGGCACTTCATGATCAATAAAAAACTGCAGTTCTTTCTTCACAAGTTCCAGGTTACGGAATCGAAGACATTTATCAATTGAAGAAAGACAATAACTACAAGAAAACGGACAGCCTCTGCTCGTCTCATAATAAATGATACGGTTCTTGAAATTCTCAATATCCCCATAGACAAACGGCACTTTGCTCAGATCCATGATCTGTCGAAACGGTGTCGCAGCAATCTGTTTTTCCTTTTCCCGAAATGTGATTCCCTGAATATTGATCAACTCAGCTGCACCACGGCCTTCATAATATGCTACGAGCTCTGCAAAAGTCTCTTCACCCTCTCCGCGCATGATACCTTCTGCCATCGGATATTTTTCCAGAACTTCTCTTGCATTATAAGAAACTTCCGGACCTCCAAGCCAGATCTTTGTATCCGGCAGAATCTTTGGAATCTCCTGTATCAATTGTCCTACTTCTGTCACATTCCATAAATAACAGGAAAGGCAGAGAACATCTGGTGCCTGCTTATAAATATCCATCAAAATCTCATCAAATGGCTGATTGATCGTATATTCAGAAATTGTAATATTGCTAGCCGGATGCTGCTCTTTTGCATATGCGCGCAGGCAATAGACCGCAAGATTTGAGTGGATGTACTTTGCATTCACCGCTGCAAGCAAAATCTTCATCTTTTTATAAACCTCTTTTCCTGTCAATAATGTATATTTGTAAACATTTTCCTTTTTAGGTCTTACCTTTCTATTCTGAATGAAGATGTGAGAAATGTCAAGATATGTGAAGTTGTGTATATAACAAAAAAGGGAAAGCTATCACTTACGATAACAACATAAATTGTGTCAGATTATCGTATGATAGCTTTCCCTTATTTTGCAGCTTTAATCAAAAGCCACCTCTTCTTTCTGCTCCTCACGGAAAATAACCCCAAATACTTTTCTGACAATCGGTCCTGCGAAGCACAGCTGCCAGAAGAATGCCATTGGGAAATTGAATACTGTTGTCTGGAACCACACAGCAATCATCTGATTTCCTGCATCCTTAAAGAGCAGTGTTGCTGCAAGGCTCATCAGCGGGCACATTCCAATGATGGATAAAACGGATATTGCCAGCACGATCATAAACGGATTATCTTTCTGTGGGTTCACGATCATAAATGCTTTCTTCTTTGCAATCGGTCCTACGAGAAAGAAATCCAGAATGAAAGCAATCGGTCCCATGATGATAAGTTCATGGAATGCTGCCAGAAAGACCTCATTACTCATTCCTCCCATATTCAGAGAGATGTTGTAGCAGATCATTGCATAAACCATGACAAAAACCATCATGATTGTGAAAATTACTTCTTGAAACTTATTTTTTGGCATAAAAAATCCTCCTATCATGATAAGCGTAACAGATTGTGTTGTTCGTTCATCATTCCGGAGGGAATGTATCGTTTCCAATATAAATACCATTCTATTCATTTTTTACGTGCATTGCGCTTCGAACTTGGCCCACAAGCGTTACCCCGGTAGTTAACTCAGCCCAGGCACCCTCACGGCACCCGAGAGGTTCTGCTTAGTGCTGCTCCGTTCCCGACCTGACACGGTTCACAGAGTCCCGTCGCGTGAGACCCAGACGTCAACGTCACTTTCCGGGGGCAGCCCTGCAGACTGTCGCCCTCTGCGCAATATCACCCCTGCTATAGCGGATTGCAGGTTCAAGGTACCGCTACCACCCCGGCTGCACGGATTATTATTTTACATGATAAATGAATGCTTGTCAAGTATGCTGCTCTTTCTTTTGCACAAGATTCCACATGATTTTATACCTCTGTGTTACAGACTCTGTGTTACAGACTCTGTGCTTCTGCTTTTTTCTTCATCTTCCTGGCTTCCCTGAGTTCTCTGAAAAACTGCTTCATCAACTGGCTGCATTCTTCTTCCAATACGCCTGTTGTAAGATCTGCCTGATGGTTAAATGCCTGGATATTCAGTAGATTCAGAATGGAACCTGTACATCCTGCTTTCGGATTCATACACCCGACAACCACTCTTGGTATACGGGACTGGACAATTGCACCTGCACACATCTGACATGGCTCTAATGTCACATACAATGTACATTCTTCCAGACGCCAGTCACCAAGCTTTTTGCTTGCTTTCTTGATTGCTGCGACCTCAGCATGTGCCAGTGGATTCTTGTCTGTATTCCGTCGGTTATAACCGCGTGCAATAATTTTATCTTCATGAACGATCACGCAACCAATCGGGGTTTCTCCCAGATTATACGCTTTCTCTGCCTGTTTTAAGGCCGCACGCATATATTTTTCATCCATTGTCATCCTCATTTTGTTTCCTTTCGGTTATTGTATAAAAATAGTATTAATATTCCTTTTCATTCTGAATAAACTATATAGAAAAATTCTTTTCAGGGGCTTGCTATGAATCCGGGAAGTTATTATTTATATGAATATGAATCCTGCTGCCGCCGCAGAAATCTTGGTTTTCTACAAATTTCATCACATAATTATTCTTATCTCTTAACACTTCATGTTAAAAATCTTCCGATTGTCCCTGGAGAACAGTTGGAAGTCCATGCATTTATTCTCGAAAATCAAACTCTTACAGGTTCTCCGGTTGCACTTCTTCAGTGCTCTGGTCAGAACTTATCCACACAACTGGTCATTTCCGGGGAACGTTTTCCACATAAAAGAACTCTTAAACACATTGATGGGTTCATTATTTTCTCCATCACCCAGAATCGATCACAGCATTGGATTGCCTCCGCTGTACCTCTGCCGGATTTTTATTCTTTTTCTGATTGCTCTTTATCAACAGAAGAGAGTTTATCCTCTGAACCTGAGAATCCATCCCTTTCGGAAGAATCCCTCATAACAGAAGACACTGTATCTAAGACTGTATCCGAAGCAGCATTATCTGACGCTTCTATTGATGCTGCTTCAACTGAGGAGGTACCAACTGAGGTGACACCAACCGAGGAGACACCAACTGAGAAGACACCAACTGAGAAGACACCAACTGAGAAGACACCAACTGAGGATGCTTCAATTCAAGCCAGAAAAATCACACACGCAGAGATTTCCACACTTCCGCGCAGATTCTGGCCACTTGCCAACAATAGTTTTCTTCTGCATGGCTGTCATAATTATCATCACCTTCTCCTGATCAAAGAAAAGGATCATCTTTGGCTTGGCGTTCCCGGCCTTTACGATCCCAGAGAAGCACATATGGCTAACTTGTTCGGCTTTCCTCAATTTACCAGTTCTTACATCTCTATTCTGGGACTTACCGAAGATGAATGTGAAAACTCTGAATCTTTCGGTCACTGGTGTCGATACTTAATGTGATTCTTAAAAAGAAAGGAAAAAGATAGAGAAAGGAAGCGTTCACAGCGGATGCACTTCTTTTCTCTATCAATTTTAATCCAGATAAATTGGCGGTTCGTAATCCTCTCCAAGAAGTACTTTCTTGCGTTCCTGATATCCGAGGAATGCCCATTCTGTCATATCTGTCCATTTATGGTTTGCACGGTCATAAACCTGCACATACCCAATTCTTTTCGGATGCATACGTACGCTGTTGGATTCATATTCTCTTCCCGTATACGGATTAATGTCTCCAACTTCTTCCTGTACAGGCTCTTCGTATGTTGCCTCTTCCTGCACCGGCTCTACCGGCTGTGTCTCATAGGATGTAACTTCTGCTTCTTCATATGGTTCTGCTTCTTCCTCTGCCGGCTGATCATAATCTTCCGTATAGGAAACTTCTGGTTCCACAGAGTTTTCTTCTTCCTGATCTGATTCCGGCACTTCCTGAAGCTCTTCCTTATATTCCTCTTCTTCTGTCTGAAGATCTTCTCTGACATCTTCAGTTGGCTCTGCTTCTACTGCATTCTTTTCAAGTTCAGCAAGTTCTTCATGCATATCATAAATCTCACCGATTGTCATGTCACGTTCTTCACCCGTAAGTTGCTGTTCTTCCTTCTCTGTCTCCACCGTTTTCTCTGAAAAGCTCTCTTCCGGCTGTTCCTGTTCATTCCATTTTACTTCCTGCTTCCTGATACGTCCGGCTGCGCTCTCTGTAATCTCTCCTGACATGATACTCAGCTGAAACGGACAGCCGAGAATAGATGCGATCAGTCTCATATCCTGTTCCTGAAAATTATCCCTTCCAAGACGCTGTGTTAAATTCTGACGTGACATCTTCTTTCCTGTCTCTTTCTCAATCGTCTCCGCCAGTTCTTTGATCGTCATTCCCTTTCTTCCCAGGACGATTTTCACCTGTTCTCCAAATGTTAAATCTTCCATTTACTTCTCCTCCTTATGTATTATTTATACTTCTCTCTTATCTGTCGATCAGAACAGTTTTTCACTTAATTTGCAGAAACATATTCTTCCAAAGTAAGTCCGTTCTCTGTCATCTCTTTTGCAGCATCTACTCCCACATAACGATAATGCCACGGCTCATATACAATTCCTGTAATATCAGATTTATCCTGCGGAAACCGAAGAACAAAACCATACTCTGAACAATGTTCCATCAACCACTTTTGCTCTTCTGTATCCCCCTGTTTCTCATCAAGCTCCCCGTACTTTGTCGACATAATGTCAACTGCAAGACCAGTTGCATGCTCGCTTGTTCCTGGAATTGCAACTGATTTTTTTGTCTCATCATACGCATTTAACGGTGTGTATCCCTGATTGATCCAGTCCTGCATCGTCGTATTAAAGACATCTCTCTGCTTCTCATAAGAACGATATCCTGATGTCACATACATGCTGAGTCCTGCCTTCTTCGCATCATCCAGCATCTTATTCAGACTGTCTGCTATCCTGGAATCTACCTGTTTTCCACCACTTATCTCCGTCAGCTTCGCCGGCACATAAGAAGTATCCAATGGATGCTTCTCATTCACAAGTGCAAGACACCACCGGTCATCATCACTTGCCAGCAACTCTGCAGTATTTTCTGTTACTTCTTCTCTGTCTAACTCTGTCTGCAGTTCTTCGTTCTTCTTTGTCTGCTCCTGTAATTTTGCATTGCTAATTTCCAGCTTCTTTTCAGCTTTTTTCAATGTAATTGAGGAGATTCCTGAAGTAATTGCCACTCCTGCAATTACTCCTGCCAAAGCCCCCGTAATCATCAGTTTCTTTGCTCTGTCTCTAAACAATGCTTTATTCATCTTATTTAATTTCAACTCCATCTGTATTTTTCATCTTATCCTCTGTAATATTTAGAATCTTTTCCGTTTCATTCCCCCGGCAGATCATTCTATTCCTTCAGATATCGCACTTCAAATGTCTCCACTTTGATCGGTTTATTAAATAATGTTCCCTGTGCATAATCGCATCCTAATTCCTGAAGAACATTCAGCTGATCCTGTGTTTCAACACTCTCCGCAAGAACAGAACATCCCAATTGATGACAAATATCAATTACGGCCTTTGCTACTACTCTGCTTCTTCTGTTTCCAACCAGATTTGTAATCAGGCTCTCATCCAGCTTCAATCCATCAAAATCCATAATGGACAGAATCGAAAAGCTGGAATTCTTAGCTCCGAAATGATCCAATACTACGCGGACATTCGCTTTTCTGATCTTACTGCATGATGCCGCCAGCATCTCCTGATTCGTATCTGTATAAGATTCGGATACTTCTACTTCCAAATATTCGCATAATACCTGATATTTCTCAATCAGCGCACTCATCTGATCCGCAATGTTCTCCTGCCTCAATGTTTCACCTGCAAAGTTTACTGAAATCGGCACCATCTGGATTCCTTCTGTCTCCCACTTATGAAGGATCTGACAAACCTGTTCAAATATATAGAGATCGAGATAATGTGACAACCTTGTCTCTTCCAGAAGATTAATATATCTTCCCGGATCCATAATTCCAAGATCCTTATGATGATATCTGACAATCGCTTCAGCACCTGCAATTTCTCCGGTCTGCACATCAATCTTCGGTACCAGACATACAATAAAATTCTTCTGTTCAATATCCTCCAGAAGATCCTTTTTGATGATTGGCTCATGATGACCTTTACGCAGATTTTTATAATACTTCTTTTTCTCTTCCCGCATCATATTCTCTGCACTGATCACAAGACCATTCACATCTATGTCCACTTTTCCCCAGGCATACCCTACTGAAACCAGTCCAAGACTTATGTTCTCAAGCTTTGTATATGCACCATGTACCTGTTGTGTGAAATCTTCATATGAAGCGTTCTCTACAAGAACCAGATACTCATCGCCTGTCATTCTGTATACATTACCATTATGGAAATACTCCGAAAGCACTTCACCAACTCTGGTGACAACTTCATCTCCATAATCTCTGCCAAATTCTTTATTAAAATTCTTCAGTCCATTAATGTCTACAGAAAGAGCTCCCAATGTCTTCAATTCTTCCGGTTCCACATGATCCAGATATGCAACAAAACTATTTCTGTTAAGTACTCCTGTCAGATTATCATGATAACTGAGATACTCCTGTTGTTTCTGGAGTTTATGAAGAGTGATTGCCTGCGGTATATACGGAATCACCGTACGAAGCAATCCAACATCACATCCGCCCCGGTGAACTCCAACTGCTGCAAGAATTGCTACTGTATTCTCATCCAGCTGCAAACTCACACTGTAATCGGCCTCTGTTGAATTTGTAATCTCCTGCTTCATCCACTTTGGCTGCTGTTCTTCCGGAAGCATCTTTATCTTATCTCTCTGCCATGGAACATTCTCTGCACACCACTCAAAGATGGTCTCAATATCCCCATACTCTTTCTCAATATAGTACACGTATTCTGAATCATAATAATCACGTACCGCACGAAGTACATCGTTTACGATTTCTGAAAGAGAACGTGGCTTTTTTCTATCACCCATATCGTTTTTCCTCTGTCTTTCTATAATTTTAGACACTCAGATAAGTTTATTGTATTATACTACGAATTAAAATGCAATACAAAAAAGTTTCGCAGTTCACTTTTAAATGTAAAAAAGAGGGGGATTTCCCATTCCGGAAAATCTGTCCCTCTTCTATAATTAAATGATATATCCTGCAGGTACTTCTGATCTCTGCACATCTACATGCTCTAGAAATCTATAAATTCCACTTTTTATCCTGTGAAACACGAAGTCGGTTCATCGCTCTTGCCAGAGATGCCTGCGTATGATAATACTGCTGGATACTCTGCTGCTGACGTAACCTTTCCTCTGCACGCTCTTTCTGCTCCTGTGCTCGTCGCACATCGATGTCTTCTGGTTTCTCGGCTGTATCAACAATCAGTGTAACTCGGTTGTTTACGATTTCAACAAATCCCACGCCCACTGCAATGTCTTTCCAATCTTCGCCGTCCAGACTCATATGTGCAACTCCGACATTCACAGCGATCACCATATTCTCATGATTTGCAAGAATTCCCTTTTCTCCATCCGGAGCCGGAATGATCAGCTTCTTACAACGACCTTCGTAGAATACACCATCACTTGCTATGATTTTCAGACCAAATGTATCCATATGCACATTCTCCTATTTCAACAATTACTCTTCTTCCATCTCTTTTGCCTTGGCAATTACGTCATCAATTGTTCCGACATTGAAGAAAGCATTCTCCGGATAAGCATCCATCTCTCCGTCAATGATCATCTTAAATCCACGGATCGTCTCTTTCAGCGGTACATATTTTCCAGGAATTCCTGTAAATGTCTCTGCTACGAAGAATGGCTGGGACAGGAATTTCTGAATCTTTCTTGCACGCATAACAGTTGCTTTATCCTCATCTGAAAGCTCTTCCATACCAAGGATTGCAATGATATCCTGCAGTTCTTTATATTTCTGAAGAATTGCGATCACCTTGTTGGCTACTTCGTAATGTTCTTCTCCTACAACGTCTGCTTCCAGGATACGGGAGCTTGACTCCAGCGGATCTACGGCCGGATAAATACCCTGCTCAACGATCTTTCTGGAAAGTACCGTGGTGGCATCCAGATGTGTAAAGGTCGTTGCCGGAGCCGGGTCCGTCAGGTCGTCTGCTGGCACATAAACTGCCTGAACGGAAGTGATGGAACCTTTCTTAGTGGAAGTGATGCGTTCCTGCATGGCTCCCATCTCGGTGGCCAGTGTCGGCTGGTAACCGACGGCGGACGGCATACGTCCCAGCAGGGCGGATACTTCCGAACCGGCCTGTGTGAACCGGAAGATATTGTCGATAAAGAAAAGGATGTCTTTTGTTTCCCCCTCTGCCGCCAGGTCACGAAAAGACTCGGCGATCGTCAGTCCTGAAAGGGCTACCGAAGAGCGGGCTCCCGGCGGTTCGTTCATCTGGCCGAAGACCAGTGTCGCCTGCGACTTGGCCAGTTCATCATAATCGATCTTGGACAAATCCCAATGACCTGCCTCCATGCTTTTCTTGAATTCTTCGCCGTAGCGGATGACTCCGGATTGGATCATCTCGCGCAGCAGATCGTTTCCTTCGCGTGTACGTTCACCCACACCAGCAAAGACGGAGAATCCGTTGTTCTTCTTCGCGATGTTGTTGATCAACTCCATGATCAGGACCGTCTTTCCTACGCCAGCTCCCCCGAACAGACCGATCTTGCCTCCTTTGGAGTAAGGTTCGAGCAGGTCGATCACCTTGATACCGGTGTATAAGACTTCACGGCTGGTGGTCAGGTCTTCGAACTTGGGCGGTTCACGATGGATCGGAAGAGCCCCTTTCTTGTCGAGTTCGGTCATTCCGTCAATGGGATTCCCCGTTACGTTCATCAAACGCCCTTTTACCTGGTCGCCGACCGGCATCGTGATGGGCGAACCGTGCGAAATGGCTTCCATTCCTCTCTTCAGTCCGTCTGTCGTATCCATCGCTACGGTACGGACGGTGTTTTCCCCGATGTGTTGCTGAACTTCGACGATCAAGATCTTTCCGTTTGGGCGGGAAATCTCCATGGCGTCGTGGATACGGGGGAGGGTTACTGTTTCTTCTGTCCCATAATCAAAGTGGATATCCACTACCGGGCCGATAACCTGTGAGATATAGCCTTTTATTTCTCCCATAAAGCCTATTTGTTATTTATCTTAACCTATTAAAATGTCGTTGCAATATTACGTTTTATGGCGTTTCGATCCTTGAAAATAGAACTTTTTGTGTCTTTTTGAGATTAGTTAAACATTAAACTATTTAGCTGTAGTTCCGAAATAGACCAATTTGTTTCTTATTTGGACGAATCAGAAAGCTATAGTCAAATTTCTAAGGCATAGATAGATAAGGAGATACGAATTTGCTGCCTTTTTGATAGTAAAGGTGACAGTTCTGTTTTATTTTGTTAATCCATAATAGAGGTGTTTTTAATGGTATCGGATAGTTATTTGTGGTTCTGTTGAGCAAGTGGTGATATTTATGTAATTTTGTACGTCAACAATACTAAATAAACATGAAACGAATTATTGAGATATGCGCGAACTCCGCCCAGAGCTGTGTGGAGGCGGAGGCGGGAGGCGCTACCCGTGTAGAGCTTTGCGCCGGGATACCCGAAGGGGGAACTACACCTAGTTATGGAGAGATCAAGACGGCGAAGGCTCTGACTTCCAAGATCGATATCAATGTGATTATCCGTCCGAGAGGCGGTGATTTCTTGTATACGGAAGCCGAGGTACAATCCATGCTATTGGATATAGAACTGTGCAAGGAGCTAAAAGTGCATGGCGTCGTTTTCGGCTGTCTTACGAAAGACGGGGATATCGATGTCCCTTTGATGCGCCGGTTGATCGAGACGGCCAAACCGTTGTCTGTCACCTGTCATCGCGCCTTTGATGTTTGCCGTGATCCCTTTGCCGCATTGGAGCAGTTGATTGAGTTGGGCTGCGACCGTATCCTGACTTCCGGCCAGCAGTCCGATGCCGTGAAAGGGATTCCTCTCATTGCCGAACTGGTGAAACGTGCGGCAGGCCGCATCATCATCATGCCGGGGTGCGGAGTTCGGGAGAATAACATCGCCCGCATCGAAGCGGAAACCGGGGTGAAGGAGTT
>OHTK01000667.1_pt1 | contig 14465 bp, 11 predicted proteins | sample 1578931 | NCBI WGS metagenome assembly OHTK01 (sample SAMEA3879553, study PRJEB24766) | human gut metagenome | biome: human-associated habitat; feature: feces | place: USA | collected 1985/1987 | reverse complement strand
CATACTATGGATCAAGAAAAATTAAGAACCATATTGCAGATAGGTGAAACAATAGCAGTAGAATTTAAAAGATGCAGCAACCGAATAGAAAATGATGTATATCAAAGTGTATGCGCCTTTCTGAATCGTTTTGGTGGAGATATTTACCTTGGAGTAGAAGACAATGGGACTGTTTGTGGAGTTCCTGAAAATGCAGCAGGAGATATGGTAAAGAATTTTATAAAGATTATCAGTAATCCCAATATGTTTACTCCAACCATATATCTATCACCAGAAATTATAAAGTATGAAGGAAAAATGATCATTCATATTCATATACCAGTCAGCGCAGAAGTACACAGTTTCAAAAAGGAAGTTTATGACAGAGTAGATGATGCAGATGTAAAAGTTACTGCAACAGCTCAACTTGCAATGATGTATATTAGAAAACAGAATAGGTTTACAGAGAAACAGATTTATCCTTATATTTCACTGGAAGATTTTAGATTAGATTTATTGCCACGAATTAGAAAAATGGCAACAAATAATATAGAAGGTTTGCATAGTTGGGAAAGTATGAGTGATGAGGAATTATTGAGAAGTGCGGGATTATATGGAAAGGACAGAGCGACAGGAGAAAGTGGATATAACCTGGCAGCAGTTATGTTATTGGGAAAAGATGATCTGATCATGGATATTTGCCCAGCTTATGAAACGGATGCATTAGTAAGAAAAGTTAATGTGGATCGCTATGATGACCGGGAGATCATAAGAACAAACTTAATAGAAAGTTACGATCAATTAATGGAATTTGGAAGAAAACATTTGTCTGATAAATTTTTTATAGAAGGGGTGGAACGAAAAAATCTGAGGAATATTATAACCAGGGAAATGATTGCAAATACATTGATTCATAGAGAATTTACGAGTTCATATACAGCTAAATTTGTAATAGAAAAAGATAGGATGTATACAGAAAATGCGAATCGGTCATCAGGAGATGGAATTATTACACCTGATAATATGGAACCAAATCCAAAGAATCCGATTATTGCATCATTTTTTAGAAATATAGGATGGTCAGATCGATTAGGTTCAGGAGTGAGAAATATATTTAAATATTCAAAGTATTACTCTGGAAAAGAACCAGAATTCATTGAAGGGGATGTATTTAGGCTTATTGTGCCATTAAATGAAGATTATTCATATGATAATGTAAAAAACGGCGATAAAAAAACGGCGATAAAAAACGGCGATAAAAAGATTTCAAAAAAGACAATACAAAATTATAAAAAAATACTTGAATTTATGGAAGAGGGTAAAGAATATACGATTCAGGATTTTTGTAATTTGTTAAATTTAAAACCCTCCAGAACGAAAGAGTTATTAAAAGTTTTGACACAAGATATAGAACAAATAGGCAATAATAAAAATCGAAAATACAGATTAAAATAAAAGGCTATGGGGAGGAAACCTACAAATGCAATCAGCATATATTCACTTATATCTGATCATGATCAACGTTATAACATTTGCATTGTATGGACTAGACAAATGGAGAGCGATGACAAGACAGTGGAGGGTCAGAGAGAAAAAATTGATCATACTTGCACTGATCGGAGGCTCCATTGGAGCACTGATCGGTATGACAGTATTTCATCATAAGACAAGAAAATGGTATTTTAGATTAGGGATACCTTTGATTTTGGGCATTCAGGTGTCGTTGATACTTTGTTTTTATGATATGATGTAAGTAAGCAAAGAAGAATTGGGAAGAAGTTTAAGAGACCCAAAAGCAAAGGAAGATTAGAGATATGAAGCAAAACAAATGGAAGCATTTAAAATTTGAAAAATATGTTTTTGTGTTATTATTGGCGATCGAGCTTATTATGTCATTTACTTTTTTAGGATTCATTCATATTGATCCAATTTCACTTACAACAGCATATATCCCGATCGTAGTTGCGGGATGTTTGCTTGGACCTTTGGAATCGACACTGATCGGATTGGTATTTGGACTAGCAAGTATGTATAAGGCATCAGCACTTTATGTTGTATCAGATGATAAGATATTTTCGCCGCTATATAGTGGTAATCCAATAGGAAGCATTTTACTAAGTGTTGGGTCAAGAGTTCTGTTTGGTTTTGTGATTGGATATCTGTTTTCCATCATAAAAGGACGAAAGTATGAGAAAATAGGAATCTGGATTCTTTCTTTGATCTCACAGTGGATACATGCTTTCCTAGTGTTCACCGTTATGGGAGCCTGTTTTCCACAGCTTGGTTATACTGGAATGTCGACATTTCATATGGGGATCAATGATGCACTTATTGCACTATGTTGTCTTTTCTGGGTAGAGGTGGCATATAAGATTTATCACAAGGAACGCATTCAAAAATACAAGGATGCGGTAAATCAATCTTTGGATGATCCATATCTGTCTTCTAAGATAGTCGCTATATCATCAGGAATCAGTTTTTTGATCATTTGTATAGCGATATTTTCTACTGGATATTTTGCAAATCGGTCTACATGTATGTTGAAACAGCACAGAGTTCATGTAACAAGAACAATAGAGATTGATCTGCTACATTTACAGGTACAGTTTTTGATCGCAATGCTTGCATTGGATTTTATCTTAATATTGACGATGCTTATGATCTACCAATATATGAAGTATCGGGAATATCAAGGGGAGATTGATTTCCTTACTGGGGTGATGGGAAGAAGACTGTTTTTGCAACACTGCCAAAATATTCAAAACGATCAGAGGATCCATGGCCATCAAGGATGGTTTTTATTCTTGGATGTGGATTGGTTTAAGCAGATCAATGATAAACTGGGACATATAGCAGGAGATGAAACCTTAAAGAAATTTGCGATGTTTTTACAAGAACAATTTGAGCCATATGGAGCAGTCGGAAGAGTTGGTGGAGATGAGTTTGCCGTGATGATCGAAGAAGAGATGAGCCAGGAAGCGTTAGAAGAAGAAATGAAACAATTCTTTCAAAACATCTCAGGAATTCAGAAGGAAGTCACAGTAAGCTGCAGTATTGGAGTATATCGTTTTACATATCCAAAAACGATCAAGGAACTTCTGACAAAGACCGATGAGATCTTATATGAAGCTAAAGCAAACGGAAGAGGATGTTTTGTGATTAGATAAAATCTAAGAAGGTGGTGTTGGCAATGAACAATGTGAAATTACCAGTAGGAATTTCTGATTTTCATAAGTTAAGACAAAATGAATATTATTATGTAGATAAAACGAATTTGATCAAAGAATTACTGGAATCAAGAATCGCAGAAGTTACATTGATCACGAGACCAAGACGTTTTGGAAAGACGATCGGCATGAGTATGTTGGCGTATTTCTTTGATATACGAAAAGACAGCAGAAAACTATTTGAAGATTTGAAGATCTCAAGAGATATAGAATTATGTCAAAAATGGATGAATCAGTATCCAACATTATTTATTTCCTTCAAAGATGTGGATGGATTGAATTTTCAATCAGCTATGAAGATGTTAAGAAATCAGATTTCATGGATCTGCAATGAGCATGATTATTTATCAGATAGCGATAAGGTAAATGAGAATGATAAAAAGATCTTTTTGAAGTTACAAGATATAAGTGAAGAAAATTTATCAGAAGACCTGATAAAAATCAGTGTGGCTACCATCATAAGAATGATGAATGCGCATTACGGAAAGCCGGTTATTTTATTATTGGATGAATATGATGTACCATTAGCGAAAGCAAGCAGCAATGGATACTATAAAGAAATGCTGGATGTGATGAAAACGATGATGAGCACATCTCTAAAAGATAATTCTCATCTTCAGTTCGCAGTAGTTACAGGTTGCTTGAAAATTGCAAAGGAAAGTATATTTACAGGAACCAATAATTTTATCTCAGATACGATCATAGCAACACATTTAAATGAATATTTTGGATTTACCGATCAGGAAGTAAAAGATATCTTAAAAGATATTGGACTGCAAGAGCATTTTAAAGAAATCAAAGAATGGTATGATGGGTATAATTTTGGAAAGATTGATGTATATTGTCCATGGGATGTTATGAACTATGTAAGAGATCTACGGATCGATCCAGACATGAAGCCAGCAAGTTACTGGAAGAATACAAGTGATAATGCGATCATACGATCTTTTATAGACTACGCAGGCAGCGGAATTCAAAAAAAGATGGAAAAATTGATGGCAGGAGACACGATTGATCAGAAAATAGAAGAAAATCTTACGTATGATTATTTACATTCGTCAGAAGAGAATTTTTGGAGTATTTTGTATTTAACAGGATATCTGACAAGAGATAAGGAAGAGAAGGAAAGTGCAGATGGAAAGATCACATTGAAGATTCCAAACAAAGAGATACGAGAGATTTTTAAGACAACAGTACAGGATTGGTTTAGTGATACAGCGAAACTACAAGATCGAAAGCATTTATTTGATGCAGTATGGAATGGTGATGAGCAGACTTTGACACAGGAGATCAGCAGGTTATTGCGAATAACGATCAGTTATCATGATTATAGAGAAGATTTTTATCATGCATTTCTTGCAGGAATATTTGCTGGGGCTGGATATAGTGTTGAATCGAATAAAGAACATGGAGAAGGTCGAAGTAATCTTGTTATTTTTAATGAACATGAAGGAAAGGTTGCAGTTTTTGAAGCGAAATATTCAAAAGAAGTAAAGAACTTAGAAGAGGATTGTGAAAAAGCTATTCAGCAGATCGATCATAGGATGTATGCAAAGGAATTTGAGGATAGTTATGATGAGGTGATCTGTTATGGGATTTCTTTTTACAAGAAACGTTGTGTTGTAAAAAGAGATGTAAAGTAGTAGTTCAGAAAATATGAGGAAAGGAAAAGGTATGAAAAAGAGAATCATCAGCAAAATATTAACATTACTGGTCGTATTCAGTATGGTATTTACGTTACTGCCAGTGAACAACAAAATAGTACATGCTGGGGATGGCAAAGTAAATATTGGAGATTACATTTACCTTGGAACTTATCAAGGTAAGAAGATAAAATGGAGATGCATCGGAGAGGATTCAAATGGGAAATTGATGCTGAGTGATCAAATCCTATGTAAGAAGAGTTATGACGCAAAATATTCCGGGTATAAAAACCACATCAGGGCTGAAAGCGGATCCAATCGCTGGACAGAATCAGCCTTGAGACATTGGATGAATTCTGCCGGAGTGGTTGATTGGAGCAATCGATCTGTACCTTCCGCAGCAAATCTTGATGGAGAGGATGCTTATGATGAAGAGCAGGGATTTTTATCTTCTTTTACTGATTCAGAGCTTCAGTGTGTAAAGACGGTCACACAGAAAACATATTTGAATAATCTGGATGCAGACAAAGCGGATGGAGGATCTTCCAAATTTGATTTTGATGCAAATGGATACCATCGTAAGCTGTTTGAAACTTTAGCAGAGGCAACCGATAAATGGTATGAGAATACAACGGATCAGTTCTTCTTGATAGGACCAGAGCAGCTGCTGATGGGAACCAATAATATTGGTTTGGATTATATGGCTCCAGACGATTCCTACTGGCTAAGACTGCCTTGTAACACAGGACAATCTTACGAAAATGTAGCACGATCAATAGGAGCAAACAGAATCACACATGCAAGAGCAAATAATTCGAATCATGGAGTAAGAGCCGCATTTTATCTGGATGAAGATCAATTCCATGGAGAAGTGATCGAAGGAGGAATGTCCAGTTACTTTAAAACAGGTAAGGATACGAACCAGTTTAAGCATATAGGGATGAGAGCTTTCATTTCAAATCCTGTATATCTAAATAAATTGGTGAAGCAGTGTAGCGATTTTCAGAGTAAATGGAGAATGATCACGTATTTTCATGGAGAACATACAGGTGTATGTCATGGGATCGCTTTGAGTATGTGTTATGGAAATCAAGGTTATATTGATTTTGATGATATTACAAGTGGCGCACATGATTATTGGACGCTGGGAAGCCCATATGAGAATTCCAAAATGAAAGACATGATCTTATATTATCAGATGACACAGTGTCTGGACAGTGGAAGATCAACGTATGGAATCAGTAAAAATTCAGGTTGGGGAAATGGAGATCTGGAAACTTTTCTTAAGAAATTTGTAGCAGAAGCCCAGTATGCAAAAAGAGTGAAAAAACCATTTGTTTTCTCCTTCATGATACCAGAGGGCGGACATAGTGTTGTTGTTTGTGGTTATAAGAAGGACACGGATGGAAATCATGAGATTACGATCTATGATGAAAATTCTTATCACCCTGGAAGTTACGGGGGATACCTGACAATGAAAGTCTCTTCTGATTTCAAGAGCTTCCATTTTGCAGATTCAAATTCAAGATTTGATGATGTATGTGTAGAAGATCTGTGGACGAATCTGAACTATTATGGAGTTGATAAAATATATAATGGCGGGATTCAGATCTTGAAAATGAAAAACAGGATGGCGGCATCAGCATATCAGGAAGATGAACAGGATCAGACAACGATCCAGATATCAGCAAATAAGCGATTCCGATTACAAAATGAAGAAGGAAAGTATCTCGAATACGATGGAAATAATTATACAGGAGATATGAAAGTTTATTCCTGCGAACAAAGCGATTGGGAAAGTGAGCATCCAATCTGGAATCTTAGAGTGGCAGCAAGCAATTCATTTGAATTAACGAAAGCAGAGGAAGGCTGCCAGTTCCTTTGTGATGATAACAACAAAGGATATGCAGTAACCGCCGATGGAGCAGACAAAGTAACGATCACTTCTGGGAAGATCAAAGTGGAAGGAGATCATTATAATCTGTCAGCTGCGATGCAATCCAAGAATTCCGAGGAAGGAATTGTAGAGGTCAATGCCAAAGTGCAGGGAAACAGTATGATTTTAGATAACAACACAAACACATCCATTCAATTTGCTGATAAGGGAAATAATGTTAAGGTAACAAAATATGTTGATTTTTTAGCAGATATCGTTGATGAGAAAGAAGAAGTCAAAGGTTCTGATCTTGTAGTAGAGGAACTTGATAAGAAAGATCCTGCAATCCCAGATCAAGGAGAAGATAATAAAGGGAATGGCAATACAGGAAACGGCAATGGAAATGATATCTCTGGAAATAATGCACAAAGTAAACCAGAAGTAATAAAACCAAACATCGTAAAACCATTAAAATTAAAGAAACAGATAATAAAAACAGCAAAAATAAAAATTTACAAGGCAAAAAAATTAAAACGTAAAAAGGCAACATTTAACCTAAAAGCAAGATCTTTGGGAAAAGCAAAACTGACCTATAAAGTGACCAAATATCCAAAGAAAGCAAAAAAATGTATGACCGTAACTAAGAGTGGAAAAGTTACATTAAAGAAGAAAGCCAAGAAAGGAACATACAAGATCCGGATCACGGCAGCAAAAACATCGAAGTATCAGAAAGCGGTGAAGTATGTGACGGTTAAGGTAAAATAAATCAACAAAGAATTATGCAAAGTTATTGATTGAAAATTTTAAAGTATGTTATAATTACCTAATTACTAATTGTTCGATTAGTAATTAGGTAATTAGTAATTAGTTAATTAGCAAAAAGGATGATGGTATGAGATTTGTCGGAAGAGATCCCAGATTTTGAAAACAGTTGTTTGAGATATCATAAACAATTGGCAAATCAAAATCTACAACAAATCCCCCTGCCAAACATCCTTAACCTTCATCTCATGCGCAATCCTATTCAAAACTTTCCGCTTATAAACACTCCACTCAGGAGCAATCAACAAATCTCTCGGTCCATCTCCAGTTAATCGATGAATCACGATCTCAGGACTCAGATTCTCAATACATTTCAAAATCAGATCAACATAAGACTTCAAAGTAAACACATCAAAGGGATGTTCCTCATAATGATCAGCCAGATCCGTATTTTTCAAAATATGCAGCATAGAAAATTTAACCCCATGAATCGGAAGGTGATTCAGATAACGAACTGACTCAAGCATCATATCATCCGTTTCACCAGGAAGCCCAAGAATCAGGTGAACAACAGTCAATACACCGATCTTATGAAGATTCATAACTGCTTCATCAAAACAAGACAAAGGGTATCCACGCCGGATAAAAGAAGCGGTCTCTTCATGAATCGTCTGCAGACCAAGTTCCACAAACACAGGTTTGATTTTGTTTAATTGATTTAAAAGTTCCAAAACCTCGGCAGGCAGGCAATCCGGTCTGGTACCGATCGCAAGAGCAACGATTCGCGGATCATTGACCGCTTCCATATACAAAGCTTCCAGTTTTTCAATCGGACCATAAGTATTCGTAAAAGCCTGAAAATAAGCAATATACTTCCCATTTTCGATCTTTCTAGAAACCATCTCAATTCCAGCGGTGATCTGATCTGTCACAGACAAAGCAGCTGAAGAAGCAAAATCCCCGGAACCGCCCTCACTGCAAAAGATACAACCACCAGTTCCAAGTGTTCCATCTCTGTTTGGACAGGTAAAACCACCATCTAAGGATACTTTATAAATTTTCTCACCAAAATAATTCTTTAAAAAACTATCAAACGAATAATAACGTTTTCCATGCCAATTCATATGATCATAACTCCTAACTACAAGTTTGTTATCTACAAGATAGCACGAAAAATGTGGAAATTCCAGCGTTTTCAAGTCACAAAATGTTCATAACATTATCACGTACTATAAAATCTCAATCACAAAACTCAAAGTTTCATGTTCTCCAGGCTCCAAGAATCGCACCCCTCTTTTATGTTCAAACACATCATCCTCATCACTGCAGGTAGAAGTTCCACTCCAAGGTTCCAAAGCAACAAAAGGTCCATCATTTGCACTAGACCATACACCCAGATAATCAAAATCAGGGAAAGTAACTAAGATACCATGACCGCTTTCCTTATGTTTTAATGCAACCGTGCGTGATTTCAACTGATCAAAGATCAAAGCGTCCTTGTAAAATAAAGAATGTTTTACAGGAATCACAGTTTCATGATCAAGAACAGGAATACGATCGTTGTTATTGATCAAACCATCATCTGTAAGCTGTGCACAGGCAGCAGTTTCCGGTTGTTCAAATTCCACGATATAATCTTCAAAATTCTCCATCACAAGAAGAATATCTTCCATCTTTGAGCGTAATCCTTCTTCTTTCATCCCATCTGTAATCTTCTTTAAATCTTCCATGGACACGTCATACTGATAGACCTCTGCAAAAAAAGATTTTAATTCATCAATAAATCCCTGTTTTTTCATGCTGGACGCAAATACTTTTAATTCTTCTTTATGCTGCTCCATAATCTTTCGGATCACCATAGATTTTCCTTCATCTTCCAAAAGGTCTTTCGGAATATATGATAATTCTTCGAATACACGATAAGTTAATCTGAAAAATCCCACCACATCAATGTTAAACGTTCCATGACGTGGATGTCTTGTGACCAGTTGTTTTTGTGCATTTAGCGTTGACTGGTCCGGCACAATAAAAAAGAACTCCTCATCTTCGTGTTCCATGGAGTCTTTGATCATCTGATCATAAATAAAATCTGTTTTTCCGGATCTCGCAGACCCTAGTATAAACTGTAATGCCATATCATTTCCTCCATTTTCTATCATTATATCTTATCCTTTATTTTCCGTAAAGATGTTCTAAATATCTCATTCCATTCATAAACTATAGATAGAATCTTTTAGGAGGATAACTATGTCATCAAAAACGAAAATTGTCGTATTGAAAGCACGGGAACTTATTTACACCGGAATCTTTATCTTACTTGGAATACTTTTGATCTTACTTTTGATCTTTATGTTTGTTCCTTCCCATAAATCAAAGAAAACAAAAGAAACTTCCGGTTACACACAAGGTGTCTATTCTTCTCCATTAAAACTTGGAGAAAACGAATTAGAACTTTCGGTCACGGTAAAGGACGGCAAAGCAAAATCGATTTCTTTAAAACATTTAAATAAATCGATCAAAACAATGTATCCTCTGATCGAACCTTCTCTAAATGAGATCAATAAACAACTTCCCAAAGTTCAAAATATTGATGATATCAAATTTGACGGGCAAAGCCAGTATACGTATACATTATTAAAACAAGCGATCAAAAATGCATTAAAGAAGGCACAGGATTAACACCCCTGTGCCTTCTTTTTATTTCTTATATTCTTCTAATTTCTCTGTTTTTGTATTTCGTTTGTAGATCTTTCCTGTATCTTTATCTACATAGAAATCTCCGTATTTTTTCCCAGAATCATCGGATGTATCATAGATTTCAAAATGATATCCACTGGCTCCATCCCTGTATTCCTGTTCGTCTTTTGTCTCATTTCGAACTTCATACTTACCATCTTTATCGTCATTTTGCAGACGGTTTAATAAATAATCATGTGCATCGTCATAGTTGTCAAAACCATTTGCGATATCATCTACCGCATCTCCAACTCCATCTGCCACATCATCAACGGCATCCTCAGCATCGTCTACCAGATTATCTTCCGTTGTAGCTGATGCATTATTATTTTCTGTTGTTCCTTTTGTCGTAGAATCCTTTCTGCCGTTGCCACATCCAGTAAATACAACGGATACTGCAAGGATCAGTGTAAACAAAAGACTCGTAAGTTTTAACGTCTTTTTCATCTTGTATCTCCTTTTCTCTTTAACATCTTGATACTTATATTCTGTCCAGAAGAAAAGAAAATATTTATTTTGATATGAAAAATTCTTATTTTTGTTTTATATTTTGGCTGATCTTATTTTCTTGTAAGCTTCAGTGCGATCTTATCTCCGATCCATTGTCCAACCTGAACGATGATGACAAGTGCAACAACTGTTACTAATAATACTCCTGTCTGATAACGATTATATCCATACATGATCGCAAGATTACCAATTCCACCGCCTCCAACAGCTCCAGCCATTGCTGAATATCCGATCACACTAACAAAAGTTACAGTTAAAGCACGAACCAGTGCTGGTGTTGCTTCTACAAATAAAACCTTACGAATAATAAGAGGCATACTTGCTCCTGTTGCAATCGCTGCTTCGATCACACCCTTATCAACCTCACTAAATGCACCTTCCACAAGTCTTGCATAGAATGCGATTGCTGCGATTGCCAAAGATACAGATGCTGCGATTGGTCCGATACTTGTTCCTACAACCAGTCTTGCCAACGGCTGTAATACAATGATCAAAATGATAAATGGTAAAGACCTGATCACATTGATGATCGTTCCTGTAATGCCATTAACTACCCTGTTTTTATAAAAAATCGGATTCGATGCCAGATGTAATACTAGTCCTAAGATCGTTCCAAGGATTGCTGCTGCGATCATGGAAATCAATACCATCTCAAAGGTCTCAAAAGATGCCTGAGCAAATTCTGACTGGATGATCTCTAATGTTTCATTCATATTATCTTCCTCCTAACCTCTCTAATTTATATACATTCTTACTAATGTATTCTAATGCTTTCTTACGTTCTGCATCTTCTCCTCTAAGGATCACGATCAACATACCAAATGGTTTATTCCTGATGTAATCGACTTTCCCATTGATGATATCCATTGTAATATCATAGTTCTTAGAAGCAACACTGATCACAGGATCATAAGAATCATCTCCTGTATAACTTAAACGAAGGATCTCTTCATTTGTTTTTGTTTTTAATCCCTCTGGAACCTCTACATTTAATACGCGTTGTACCAGACTCTTTGCAATATCTGACTTAGGATTTGCAAAGGCAGAATAGATATCTGTAACTTCTTTCAGCTTTCCATCTTCCATAAATGCAATACGATCAAATAATTTCTTTGCTACATCCATCTCATGTGTGATAAATACGATCGTGATATGTGTTTTTTCATTGATCTCTCGTAATAATTCCACGATTTCTTCTGTATTCTCAATATCCAATGCAGAGGTTGCTTCATCGCATAACAAGATATCTGGATTGTTCGCCAATGCTCTTGCAATCGCAACTCTTTGTTTCTGTCCTCCACTTAAGTTTGCTGGATATGCATCTGCTTTTTCTGGAAGATGTACGATCTCTAAGAGTTCTTTCACTCTGTCTTTGATCTTATCCTTTGGATAGTTATTGGCATACAATGAAAATGCAACATTTTCAGCGATCGTTGATCCGCTGATCAGATTAAAATGCTGGAAGATCATTCCAATATTCAATCTTGTTTTTCTTAATTGCTTTCGGTTAAACTTCGTAATATCTGATCCTTCAATGATCACTTCTCCATTCGTTGGTCTCTGTAACAAATTGATCACACGTACCAGAGTACTCTTTCCAGCACCACTTGGTCCTACGATTCCAAAAATCTCTCCTTTGTTGATCTTTAAGCTTACATTATCAACTGCTTTGAATTCATGACTGCCATTTTGGAAGGTAACATCTATATTTTTTAATTCAATCATGACTTTATCCTTTCTTATTTTTCATTGTCCTTTGATCACTTCATCGGACTTTCTTCTTATCCTGTAAAATCAGATAAGCTATCGCCTATCAGTTTTCCTGACAGACAATAGCTTAATCATAACAATTTCAGTTGATTTTTTCAATAATTTCTTGTTACTTCCATAAATTATTTATGGTTTATAGCAATCTTCTGCTCTTAGAACAGAGGTACAACAGCTCCATCATATTTGTCATTGATATATTTTTTCACTGTATCACTCTTTAGAGCTTTGATCAGTGCTTTTGTTGCATCTGTTTTTTCATTTCCCTTTTTCACTGCTACAACATTTCCATATGTTTTAGCTCCGATAGAATCAGCATCTTCTGTTGCTAATGCATCTTTGTTGACTTTTAATCCTGCTTCTAAAGCATAGTTTCCATTCACAACTGCGATATCAACATCTTTTAATGATCTTGGAATCTGAGCCGCTTCGATTTCTTTGATTGCTAAATCTTTTTTATTCTCTACGATATCTTTCTTTGTTGCTGTTAATCCTGCTCCGTCTTTTAATTTGATAAGTCCCTGATCCTGTAACAATAATAACGCTCTTGCTTCATTTGTTGTATCGTTAGGAACTGCAACTGTTGCACCGTTCTTTAATGCTTTTAATGTCTTTGTCTTTCCTGGGAAAATTCCAAATGGTTCATAATGGATTGTTCCAGCGGATACTAAATGTGTCTTCTTTTGTTTGTTGAAGTCATCTAAATATGGTTTGTGCTGGAAATAGTTTGCATCTAAATCTCCAGATTCGAGTGCTGTATTTGGCTGTACGTAATCAGAGTATTCTTTAATTTCTAATTCGTATCCTTCTTTCTTTAATTCTTTCTTCGCTACTTTTAAGATATCAGCATGTGGAGATGGACTTGCTCCAATAACGATCTTCTTTGTTTCTTTTTTATCACCGCTATCTTTCTTTGCTCCGCATCCTGCGAATGCTCCGACTAAAACTGCTCCTGTCAGTGCTAATGCTAATGCTTTTTTCAATGTTCCTTTTCTCATACTTTTCACCTCGTACTCTTTCTATTATTTTGTTATTTATATTGTATTGTTTCAACTGATTGTGTTTAGTATAACAGTATATTAGAATTTTGTAAAATATGTATTTCTTTTAGTTTGATATAGTTTTTGGCTATAACAGATTGTTTATATATGAATGATGCAGCTTTCTTTTAAAACTGATATCTCACCCAATATGGTGTAAGATTTTTTGTATATATCTGGTTACTAAATGAGGTCATTTCATTTGGTATCCAAAGGGCTTCGTACATTTTACTGCTTGCTCCTGTATATAAGTTCAGATTTGTTGGTATCATTGCTTCATAACCTTCTGATAAATAGAAACTTTCTATATTCTTTATATTTTTTTGCACAAAGTCCTCTGGAATTCTCGCATGAGCGTCAATTCGGATAATCACGTCTCCGTTGGAAGATGCGATTGCGACATTCCATCCGGAAGCCTGCTTTTTTTTCAAATTCTCTAATACTTGAATTTTCTTAAAATCATCAGACGTCTGCTGCTGAAAATCCCTCATAATATCTTTCGTATGATCTGTAGACATACTATCTATCAGTACAACTTCTATTTTGGAATGTTCATAATCCTGTGCCTTGATATCATTCAAAAGATTTCCCAAAACCTTTTCTTCGTTGTATGCAACAACACAAACCGATACTATCATTCTAAATCCCTCTACTTCATCACTTAGCTACTGCAATCACTGTCTTTATCATGGTACAAATATCTCTCATGAAACTAAACTTTTCAATTTCTCTTAAATTATACACCATCTTTGCAGGCAATACTTCTTTTACATATACTTCATCTGCATCTTCTGCATTTTCAAGTAAGCTGTCTTCATCCTTATATTCAATACTTGTTCGCGAAGTAACACCTGCTGGGAGCAGAAAAGTAGCCATCATCTCTTCTGTATAATGCGCCACATATTTTGGTACCTCTGGTCTTGTT
>OHTK01000663.1_pt1 | contig 14642 bp, 14 predicted proteins | sample 1578931 | NCBI WGS metagenome assembly OHTK01 (sample SAMEA3879553, study PRJEB24766) | human gut metagenome | biome: human-associated habitat; feature: feces | place: USA | collected 1985/1987 | reverse complement strand
AAAAAAGATTTACCATCCCGCTTACATGCAAGAAGACAGATGTTAAAGGTATTATATCCTGTAACAGAAGTTCCTACAGAAGCAGCTGGTAAGAAAGCTAATACAAAGAAAGTTGATTTAACAGCTAAGTTATTCGACGAGTATGCACCAAAATATGCTGAACGTAACGGTGGTTACACAAGAATCGTTAAGATTGCTCAGCGTAAAGGTGATGCAGCATTAAAAGTAGTACTTGAATTAGTTTAATCAACAGTTCAATACTGACTATATTATTTAAATTCCAAATCGACAACAACAAAGAGGTCTTATTCCAGAACAACTGGGATAAGACTTTTCTTTTTTTATGGGAAATAGTATACTATCCTTATTACGGATCAGATAGGAGAATATTATGTCCATATTGAAAATAAAAGACTTAGTTCACAAATATGTGACCTATGGAGACACAGAAGAAGACAAGCAAGAGATTGCAGCAATCAATCATATTGATATCAATGTTGAGAAAGGTGAATTTGTAGCAATCCTTGGAAAGAATGGTTCTGGGAAATCATCGCTTGCGAAGCATATCAATGGACTTTTGATGCCGACAGAAGGCACAGTATATATCAAAGGAATGGATACAAAAGATGAAAGTACCCTCTTAAAAGTCAGACAGAGTGCAGGAATCGTATTTCAGAATCCAGATAACCAGATCGTAGGAACAACGGTAGAAGAAGACACAGCCTTCGGTCCAGAAAACCTCGGAATAGCTTCCAAAGATATCTGGACAAGGATCACAGCGGCTCTTACAGGTGTGGGAATGATCGCATATAAAGAAGCAAGTCCCAATCATCTTTCTGGCGGACAGAAACAGAGAGTAGCGATCGCAGGGATCATGGCAATGGAACCAGAATGTATCGTATTAGACGAACCAACAGCCATGCTAGATCCAGAAGGCCGCAGACATGTTTTATCTCTTGTGAAAGCATTGAATAAAGAAAAGAATATTACGATCCTTATGGTAACACATCATATGGAAGAAGTAATCTTAGCAGATCGTATCATCGTGATGGATCAAGGAAAGATCGTCATGGATGGAAAACCAAAAGAGATCTTTTCAAGAGTTGATGAGATGAAAACATTAGGTCTGGAAGTTCCGTACGCAACAGAACTTGCATGGGAACTAAAAAAAGAAGGTGTTAACTTGTCAGATACGATAACAACAAAGGAAGAGCTGGTGGAGGAATTATGTCAATTCGTTTAGAACATGTAAGTTACGCATATGAAGATAATTCTAGCAAGAAGAATTACGCATTAAAAGATATAAACTTAGAAATAAAAAAAGAAGAATTCATTGCAGTGATCGGACACACAGGTTCTGGAAAATCAACATTGATCCAGCATCTAAATGGATTGATCAAACCAACGTCTGGAACAATATATTTCGATGATGAAGATATATATTCAGAAGGATACCCATTACGAGAATTACGTGGAAAAGTAGGTATATGTTTCCAGTATCCAGAACATCAGCTATTTGAGACAACGATTTTAGATGATGTATGTTTTGGACCAATGAACTTTGGAAAGACAAAAGAAGAAGCAACAGAGATTGCTGTCAAATGTTTAAAAGATGTTGGATTATCAGAGAAATTATATCAAAAATCGCCATTTGAATTATCTGGCGGACAGAAGCGAAGAGTAGCGATCGCAGGGATTCTTGCAATGGAGCCAGAATATTTCATTTTGGATGAACCAACAGCAGGACTTGATCCGGTCGGAAAAGATCAGATCTTAAATCTGTTAAAGAAACTCCATGAAGAAAAGAAAATCACGATCATTCTGGTATCACACAGTATGGAAGATGTTGCAGACTATGCACAACGTGTGATCGTTATGAATGGCGGACAGGTCATGTATGAAGGAGATAAAAAACAAGTATTCTCTCACAAGAAAGAACTAGAAGAAGTAGGACTTGCTGTACCGTTTTATCGTCAAGTATGTGAAGAACTCGCAGACAGAGGGTTCCCGATCCAAAGGGATTTATTGACATTAGAAGAAACAAAAGAAGCAATTTTAGAAGGACTAAAAGGACTGAGAGGAAAATAAAATGCTCAAGGATATAACAATTGGACAATATTATAAAGAAGACTCTCTGATCCACAGACTCGATCCGAGAGTGAAATTATTTGCAGTCTTGATCTACGTCATTACATTATTTATGCATAAAGCACCTGCAACTTATGTGATGTCACTATTATTTTTGATCATAACGATCAAGATTTCAAAGGTACCTGTAAAATATATTTTAAGAGGATTAAAAGCAATTGCAGTGATCTTATTATTCTCTGTAATGATCAATATGTTATTTATTCCAGGAAAACCAGTGATCCAGTTCTGGATCATATCAATTTCTGCAGAAGGGATTAGGACAACTATTTATCTGGGAAGCCGTCTGATCATGCTGGTATTAGGAACGTCTTTACTGACATTTACAACAACACCAAATGAACTGACAGACGGACTAGACAAATCACTAGGATTTTTAAATAAAATCGGAGTACCAGTACATGAGATTGCTATGATGATGTCAATCGCACTGAGATTTATTCCAATCTTAACAGAAGAATTAGAAAAGATCATGAAAGCCCAGACAGCCAGAGGAATCGACTTTGAATCCGGAGGTCTCTTAAAACGAGTAAAAAGCATGGTTCCAATTATAGTACCACTGTTTGTAGCAGCAATCCGAAGAGCGAATGACCTTGCAATGGCAATGGAATCCCGTTGTTACCATGGCGGTGTTGGAAGAACTAAATTAAAACCATTAAAATACGAGAAAAGAGATAAAATAGCGTATATCGTCCTGTTTGTATTTTTAGCAGTGATGATCTATTTATCCTTTTTCAGTCCATGGAGGTAAGATACGATGAAACGAGTAAAATTAATCGTAGCCTATGATGGAACTGGTTATTGTGGATGGCAGGTACAGCCAAACGAGATTACAGTCGAAGGTGTCTTAAATAAGCATATATCAGAACTGACAGGAGAAGATCAAAGTGATCGGAGCCAGCAGAACGGATTCAGGAGTCCACGCATTAGGAAATGTAGCTGTATTCGACACAGAAAGCCGTATTCCGGGAGAGAAGATGGCAAAAGCATTAAATGCAAGACTACCAGAAGATATCATTATTCAGGACTCCAAAGAAGTGCCATTAGACTACCATCCAAGGTTTCAGGATACAAGAAAGACATATGAATATACCTTTTACAATGCAAGATACGACAATCCCGTGACAAGCAGACATCATCATTTTGTATATGTACCACTTGATGTGGAGAAAATGAAAGAAGCAGCTTCTTATTTCTTAGGGGAACACTGTTTTATCAGTATGTGCAGCAGTAAAGCACAGGTTACATCCTATGTCAGAGAAATTTACGAATGTGATGTGACACAAAATGGCAGATATATCACAATGAGAGTCACAGGAAGCGGTTTTCTCTATAATATGGTACGTTTAATGGCAGGAACGCTTTTAGAGGTCGGAAGAGGAAAACAAGAACCACAATGGGTCAAAGAAATCTTAGCATCCAAAGAAAGAGTTACACCAGGACCAAAACTTCCAGCAAAAGGCTTGACATTAATTCAGATCGAATATCCGGAGGACCGCGAGAATGCAGAATAGCTTTATCATATTTCAGAAATTGTTAGTATTGTTTGGTTTTATGCTGATCGGATACCTAAGTTATAAGAAAAAATGGATCAGTGATGATACAAGTTCACAGATATCAGGACTGATCGTAAATATATTTAATCCTGCATTGATCATATCTGGCGTGATCGGTTCCGTTGGAAATGGAAACTGGAATCTTGTGATCATGGACCTGATCCTTGCAGTGATCTTATTTGTGGTATTGATCCTGATCAGTCCGGCATTTGTTCGTATTCTAGGTGTAAAAAAAGATGAAAGAAATATCTATGCAGTGATGCTGATCTTTTCGAATCTTGGATTTATGGGGATTCCGATCATTGAAGAATTATACGGTAGAGGAGCTATTTTTTATGTAGCACTGTATACACTGGTATATAATATTCTCTTTTACACCTATGGAATTTATCTTTTTGAGAAAGAACGTGCCATGCAGACAGGACAAAAAGCTAAGATCATATTCCACTGGAAAAAGATGATCAATCCAGGAATGGTCGCATGTCTGGCTGCGTTATTGATTTTTGCATTTCAGATCGAGGCACCAGCACCTGCGGTAAGTTTTGTACAATACTTAGGAAATGCAGCAATCCCACTCTCCATGATCATTACCGGGATATCTTTAGCGAAGATGCCGCTGATCGAAGTTTTCAAAGACATCAAGATGTATCAGTTTACATTTTTAAAGATGCTGGTGATCCCAATGATCGCAGCATTTGCGATCCGGCTGTTTCATTTAGATCCTGTTCTCTCGGGGATCATGGTATTAATGTTTGGAATGCCAAATGGAAGCATGGCAGTGATGATGGCAATCGATTATGGATTAGACAGTTCCATTTGCAGCAGAGGAATCGTGCTGACAACTTTATTATCGATCATAACATTACCAATTGTGGCATACTTGATCTGAGAAAATAAAAATTAATCACATTTTTATAGGAAATCACAAGATTTATCAACATCTTTTCGATATACATAGGGACAATCTACCCATATATTGTGGAAAGAATTATAAAATCAGCACCATCTTGTGGATAACATCAAAAATTTATCAAAAACAACAAGAAAAAATCTTGACACACCCGGCTACGTATTATATAATAAGAAACTGTGACATGCGAGAGAATACTACCCCAATGCCCCGGTGGGAGTATTTAATATAGACACATATGATTGATAGAAATTTTAAGGAGGAACACCATGAAAAGTTTTATGGCCAGCCCATCAACAATTGAAAGAGAATGGTATGTAGTTGATGCTACAGGACATACATTAGGACGTTTAGCATCTGAGATCGCAACAATCTTAAGAGGTAAAAACAAACCAACTTATACACCACATATCGATACAGGAGATAACGTGATCGTTATCAATGCTGAGAAGATCAAAGTAACTGGTAAGAAATTAGACCAGAAGATCTACTATCATCATTCAGACTATGTTGGTGGAATGAAAGAACAGACATTAAAAGAAAAATTAGCTAAAAAACCTGAAGACGTAATCTATCTTGCAGTTAAAGGAATGCTTCCAAAAGGACCTTTAGGAAGACAGATGATTAAGAAACTTCACGTATATGCAGGTGCAGAGCATAATCATGCAGCTCAGCAGCCAAAAGCATTAGAGATCAAGTATTAATTTTTGAAGGAGGAAGAAGCAGTGGCTACAGCAAAATATTACGGAACTGGTAGAAGAAAACACAGTGTTGCCAGAGTATATTTAGTACCTGGAACAGGAAAAATCACAATCAACAAAAGAGATATTGATGAATATCTTGGATTAGAAACATTAAAAGTAGTTGTACGTCAGCCATTAGTTGCAACAGATACAATTGACAAATATGATGTATTAGTAAACGTTCATGGTGGTGGATTTACAGGACAGGCTGGAGCAATCCGTCATGGTATTTCCAGAGCTTTATTACAGGTTGATGGAGAATTCCGTTCAACATTAAAGAAAGCTGGATTCTTAACAAGAGACCCAAGAATGAAAGAAAGAAAGAAACCAGGTCTTCGCAAAGCACGTCGTGCACCACAGTTCTCAAAACGTTAATCATACGTTACGGAATATACAAAGAATTATCAAACCTCTTGTCAGAGCAATCTGTCAGGAGGTTTTTTCTTTTTTTATGATGATTTTTATGATAATTATTATCACTTCTAACCCATTGATTTTTTCACACTTATCTAGTATGATAAATAACAGTTAGACAACACTAACTAAAATGTGAATGAATCATGTGGACTCCTCGAGCTAAGATCAACACCTGCAACAAAATGATCTTAGACTGGAAGCTTACCCTTCTTTCAGCGAGGAGTACTGCTATGTATAGGGAAAGGAGTCACAATCGAAAATGAATTATTTAGAAATTGAAAAAGTAGTCGGAAGAGAAATCTTAGATTCCAGAGGAAATCCAACAGTAGAAGCAGAAATCACATTAGTAGATGGAACTGTTGCCAGAGGAACAGCACCAAGTGGAGCATCTACAGGAGAATTTGAAGCACTGGAATTAAGAGACGGAGACAAAGAAAGATATTTAGGAAAAGGTGTTACAAAAGCCGTAGAAAATATCAATACAAAGATCAGTGAAGCAATCATCGGATTAGACGCTTCTGATACATATGCAGTAGACAAAGCAATGATCGATGCAGATGGAACAGCTGATAAATCAAACTTCGGAGCAAATGCAATCTTAGCTGTATCGATTGCAGCAGCAAGAGCAGCAGCAACATCTCTTGAAGTACCTCTATACAGATTCTTAGGTGGAGTATCAGGAAACAGACTTCCAGTACCAATGATGAACATCGTAAATGGTGGATGTCATGCATTATCATCAGGACTTGATGTACAGGAATTCATGATCATGCCAGTCGGAGCTCCATCATTTAAAGAATGTTTAAGATGGTGTGCAGAGGTATTCCACGCACTTGCAGCTATCTTAAAGGAGCGTGGGCTTGCCACATCCGTAGGTGATGAAGGTGGATTTGCGCCAGCATTAAAATCAGACGAAGAAGCTATCGAAACAATCTTAGAAGCAGTGAAAAAAGCAGGATATGAGCCAGGAAAAGACTTCAAGATTGCTATGGACGCTGCATCTTCAGAATGGAAGAGCGAAAAAGGTAAAGGATATTACAAACTGCCAAAAGCAGGAACAGAATATACAGCAGAAGAACTGATCGAGCACTGGGCTGCATTATGTGAGAAATACCCAATCATCTCGATCGAAGACGGATTAGATGAAGAAGACTGGGAAGGATGGAAGAAACTGACAGAAAGACTTGGAGATAAAGTACAGTTAGTCGGAGATGACTTATTTGTAACAAACACAGAAAGACTTTCAAGAGGAATTGAAATGGGAGCAGGAAACTCTATCCTGATCAAATTAAACCAGATCGGATCTATCTCTGAAACATTAGAAGCGATCAAGATGGCACACAAAGCTGGATACACAGCTGTAACATCTCATCGTTCTGGAGAAACAGCAGATACAACAATCGCTGACTTAGCCGTTGCATTAAACACATGCCAGATCAAGACAGGAGCACCATCAAGATCTGAACGTGTTGCAAAATACAATCAGTTATTAAGAATCGAAGAGGCATTAGGAGACAGCGCAGTATATCCTGGAATCAAAGCCTTCAATGTAAAATAAACAAAACAATAAATAAGAACACACAATAATAAAATGTAAATAATAGCCCTTTAAAGTCTCTGGAATTTTCCAGGGACTTTTTCTTTGATTTCTAAGAAAATGTAAAAAGAGTGTGGTATAATAAAAAACACTGATTTAAGAATTTAGATAGAAGTAAAAGTAGGAATGATCAAAGATGAATTTTATGATATGTTTTGCCAACTAAAACAAGAAATAGATGAGAATTGGATATAGTAAAATAGTTCTTTTTAAAGTCTCTGGAATTTTCCAAGGACTTTTTTTCATACAAGAAGAAAAGAGTAAGAGTAGTTCGTATTTTTTCAAAATTAATTGAAAAGATTTGATATATTTTAGCCTAAAAAAGTAAGAGATAATGGGGGTATAAATATAAGTTTTATAAACGCAATTAAACGCAAGTTGAATCACAATCAAATTTTAGATTTGATAAATATAAGAAATACGGAAAGGAGAAAAGTGTAAATGAAAGAAAAATTTTATCAAATGCTCATAGAAAGCGAAGACTATATAAAAATAGAAAGTATAGCGATTACTTTTGGAGTCTCTACTAGAACAATTTATAACTACTTAAATGAATTCGAAAATAATTTACAGAATCGAAATCTAACAATTGTGCGGAAGTCAGGAAAAGGAATTATTTTAAAAGGTTCTAAACGAGAAAAAGAAAAATTAGAAAAAGATTTATTAGAAACAGCTGAAATATCTACTGAAAATCGAAGACAAAAAATATTTGATGATATGTTGATGAAATCAAAGACAGTATCAATCAATAAATTATCAGAATATTTCTATGTTAGTAGATCTTCTATAGTAAATGATCTGAATTTTGTAGAAAAAGAGCTTTTAAAATATAATTTATCTCTTTTGAAAACAGTGAATGGAACAAAAATAGGAGATGAAGAAGGAAAGATCAGAGAAGCTCAAAAACAATATATATTAAAAGAATTAGACAAGGGATTAGAAAAAGAAAGAGATATGATTGCTTTTGTGACACAAATTATGAAGCAATATATTAAAGAAGACTATTTGAAAATGGCACAAAAAATGATTTGTTTTTGTGAAGATGAATTGAAGTTTAAATTAAATTTTGTTTATTATGTCCAGATTTATGTTTCAATGTCTATTTATTTCCATCGATTAGGAAATGGATACAAAATAAATACAGAGAGAAAAAAGCCACTAGCAATTGAACTTGATGAATTTAGGACTTACCCAGTAGCCCAACAGATAGCTATTTATACTGAAAAGAAAATGAATATTGAAGTAGAACAAAGTGAAATAGATTATCTGAACAATATCATACGTGCAGTATATAAAGATGAGAATGATATAAAGGCCGCTACAAATTCAGAAAAAATAGAAATACTCGTACGACATATGATAGATTCCCTTAAAGATGTATTTCAGACAGATTTTTCAAAAGATCATTTATTGATCAATGGCTTAGTAAAACATATAGAAGGAATGCTGAATCGAATACAATGTCATATAAAAATTTCAAATCCATATATAAGTCAGATAAAGAAACAATATGCCGCATTATATTCTATAGTTTCTTTAGCGTCAACAGTCATAGAACAATATTTTGATATCACATTATCAGATGATGAAATTAGTTTTATTTTAATTTATTTTCAAGCAGCAGCAGAGCGGGCGAATATGTCAAAAAAAATTATTATTGTAGTAGACAAGATTGATCCATATACAACGCTTTTAGAAAGCAGAATTAGAAAAAGTATTGTGATGTTTGATGTTATAGAGGTTGTAGAAAAAAATAAAATAGAAGAAAAATATATAGATGAATTTGATTTTGCAATATCAACGATGTCACTTGAACATATACAAATTCCTAATGTTCAGGTGACATTAACATTGTCAGATCAGGAATTAGAATATATAAATAAAATGTACTTTAAATCATTTAAGACGCATCTTAATTCCAATGTTTCATCCATGATCGCATGTTTAAATGAAGAAAATATATTTTTGCATAAAAAATATGAAACAGTACAAGAATGCATAGAAGAAGCGTGTAATCGCTTGGTGGATCAAGGTTGTATTGATGAACAATTTTATGATTCTGTTATGAAGAGAGAGCATATGGCACCGACAAATATTGTAGAGGGAGTTGCTTTACCACATGGATTAGATAGGCATGTATTGAAAAACAGAATTACGATCATAACATTAGATACTCCGCTTATGTGGGGAGAGAAAAAAGTAGAAGTAGTGATATTACTTGCTATCAATTTTTCTAACAAGGCAACTACAAAAAAATTACTGAGTGAATTATATTTTTGTATTAGTGATAACCAGATTGTAAGGAAGTTAAAAGAATGTAATCAATATAGAGATGTGATCAGTGTACTATTTCCTGCATCATTTTTTGAAGAAAATGGTGTTTCAATTCATTCAAAAGAAGTTGAAGAGAAATGATATTTTTGAAGATAAGAACATTTGCTAGAATTAAATTGTAAACAGGAGAGAGCAAAGGAGGTGAAAAAATGTTTGATCAAAAAATTGTAAAATTCCCTGATATGAAATTTGAAAATAAAGAAGATGTGGTAGCATATTTAGCTGATTTCTTATATGAAGAAAATAAAATCAGTGACAAAAAAGAATATATAAAAGCAGTGATGAAAAGGGAAGCTGTGATGCCAACAGAGATTGGATATTTCATTGCAATACCACATGGAGAAAGTAAATCGGTTAATGAAAGTTTTTGTGCTTGTGTAAAATTGAAAAATCCTATCATATGGGATAAGGAAGAAGTCAAGTATGTATTTAATATTGGGGTACCGATTGAACAGAGAAATGAAGAGCATATTAGAATTTTATCAAGATTATGTTCAGATTTAATGCTAGAAGATTTTAGAAATAGTCTTTATGCATGCGAAACAGAAAAAGAATTATATGAAAAAATGGAATCAATCACAAAGGAGGAATGAAGATGAAATTTGTAGCAGTTGCGGCATGTACGACAGGGATTGCTCATACATATATGGCGAAAACAGCAATCGAACAGGAAGCTAAAAAAAGGGGTCATGAAATCAAAGTAGAAACTCAAGGTGCGATTGGGATAGAAGATGAGTTGAGTCAAAGTGAAGTAGATCAAGCAGATGCAGTATTGCTGGCAATTAGTGTTTCCATAGAAGGAATTGAACGGTTTGAAGATAAACAGGAAGAAGGAAAAGTATATACAATTGATCCTTCAGATGTGATTAAATCTACAGAAAAGATATTTGATGAACTGGAAAAATTAAGTTAGAGAGGAAAAATATGAACGGTTTCGAAATTAAAAAAATGAAAAGTTACCTGATGACAGGAATTTCATATATGATTCCAATTTGCATCATTGGTGGTATGTTCTTTGCAATTTCAATTGGATTTGGAGGAGAATATGTACAGGATAAAGGAATTGTAGTATCTAATCAATTTTTTGCAAACTTACAAACCATTGGATTAGCAGGATTATTTATGATGATCCCAGTGATTGGTGCTTATTCGGCATATGCAATTGCTGGAAAACCAGCATTGGCACCAGCGTTTGTATTATGTTATATGGCTAATACAGAGGTAGGAGTATCAGGAACAAAAACAGGCTTTCTTGGAGCAATTATTCTTGGAATCTTAACAGGAATCATGGTTTCCTATTTGAAAAAAATCAAATGGCCGAATGTAATTAAGCCGATTGTTCCAATTATTATTATTCCATTGATCACAGTATTTGTTTTAGGTTTGATCTATATTTATGTATTATTAACACCAATCAGTATGTTTGTTGGAGGTTTAACAGGATTTTTAGAGAGTATGTCATCAACTAGCATGATCTTGGTAGCAATGCTTGTTGGAATATGCCTGGCAGTTGATATGGGAGGTCCGATCAACAAAACATGTACATTATTCCTATATATGATGGCAGAGGCTGGAAAATATGAGTTCTTTGCATTTTTAGCAGCAGGTGCATGTATTCCTGCAATTGGTATGGGAATTGCAACATTAATGTCAAGGAAAAAATATAGCGAAGAAGAACAGGTTGCTGGTGTAACATCTTTGATCATGGGATGTATGGGACTTACAGAAGGGGCAATTCCATTAGCAACAGCAGATCCAGCAAGAGTTATCCCATCTATTTGTGTAGGTGGAGCAGTTGGAAACGCATTAGTTTGTCTGTTTGGTGTAATTAATTATTGCCCACATGGTGGATTTATCGTATTACCAGCAATTACAGGAAAACTTGGTTATATTGTAGCGGTTGTAGTTGGAAGTCTTATTACAGCGCTCATGGTAAATTTATTAAAAAGAAAAAAAGTAACGGATGCAGAAGAAAATACTTTGGAGGGTTAAGCATGAATCAATCTTATTATGAACCAATTGTAACGTATCATGAAAATATGACACAGGAAGAATTAAAAAAGTTGGCATTGCAATTGCGAAGAGATGTTGCAGATTTAATTAATTTTGCAGGAACACGTTCAGGACATGTGGGTGGTGAATATTCTATTGCAGACATTATGGCAGCATTATATGGTAGATATCTTCGATTAGATCCTAAGAATCTGATGTGGGAAGACAGAGATATTATGATTTTATCAAAAGGACACAATTCAGGAGTACAGTATGCAGCATTAGCTTTTCGTAATATTATTTCAAGAGAAACTTTATTAAATGAAATGAACAAATCAGACTCTATTTTACAGGAACATAGTTGTCCTACAATTCCTGGTATTGAGGCACCAACAGGAGCTCTGGGAATGGGATTATCCGCTGGAGCAGGAATGGCTTGGGCAGCAAAAAAAGATGGAAAAGACAACAGAGTGTATGTTGTTTGTGGTGATGGAGAATGTACAGAAGGACAAATCTGGGAAGCAGCATTATTTGGAAATGGATATGGTCTGGATAATTTAACTGTAATTGTTGATTTTAATCAGTATGTTATAACAGGAAATATTGAAGATATTATTCATGTAGGATCATTTGCTGAGAAATTCAAAGCATTTGGTTGGGATGTTCAGGTAATTGATGGACATAATATGGAGGAAATTGTAGATGCTTTAGATAAGACACGTGATTTAAATTATGCACCAGGAAAACCAAGAGCAATTATTGCAAAAACGATAAAAGGATATCCAATTTCCTTTATGATGGATGATCCGATTACATATCATTCTGCACATTTTAACGATGAGATTTACAAAAAAGTGATGGAGGAATTAGCATAATGGGTGGTACAATTTATGGATCTAAGCTGCAAGGAATGAGAGCAGCTGTTGGAGATACGTTAGTAGAACTTGGAAAAAAGAATGATAAAATTGTTGTGATTGATGCAGAAACAGCTGTGGCAACCAATATTATGCCATTTAAAGAAGCGTTTCCAGATCGATTTTTAACAACATGTATTGCAGAGCAAAATGCGATCAGTGTGGCATATGGATTACAGAGAATGGGATATATACCATTTGTTCCATTATTTGCATCCTTTATTGGAAGAAGATCATTTGATCAGATTTTCGTTCAGGCTGGATATCCGAATGCAAATATTAAAATGATGGGATGTTATGCAGGAATTACAGCAGCAAGTGTGGGGGCGACACATCAGTCATTTAATGATATTGCTATCATGAGAACGATTCCAAATATTAAAATTATTGAAGCATGTGATGCGGAGGAATTAAGAGAAGCAATCATAGCGGCCGCAGAATATGTTGGGCCAGTTTATATTCGAGTTGTAAGATCAGATCTTCCAGAGTATGAGGTAAAACAGATGCCAGAAGATTATCATTTTGAGATGGGAAAAGCAACTGTGATCAGAGAAGGAACAGACATTTCTTTAGTAGGATCAGGAATCATGGTTTCAAGATGCAAAGAAGCGGCAGAAATTTTAGCTGGAAAAGGAATTTCAGCAGAAGTTATTAATGTTAGTACGATCAAACCATTAGATGAAGATACGATTGTTCAGTCAGCATCCAAAACTCGACATGTAGTAACAGCAGAAAATAATACAGTAATTGGTGGACTAGGAGGAGCAATTGCAGAAGTTCTTGGAGAAAAATGCCCAGTAAAAATAGGACGAATTGGTATTCAAGATAGATTTGGACATTCTGGACTTATTGATGAACTATTAGATATTTATAATCTGACAACAGAAGATATCGTAAAAAAAGCATTAGAAATTTTAGAATAAAGGTAAAAAGTTAACGGTCAATTCTTAACTAAGTCAAAAAGGGAGCTGCTGCATAAAGCAACAACTCCCTTTTTTTATTGATATATTATCCCCAAACTTCCTCAGCAATCTCCTTAATAAGAACCATCTTCTTCCACTGATCATCATCAGTTAAGATATTTCCTTCCTCTGTAGAAGAGAAACCACACTGAGGACTTAAGCAAAGCTGGTCAAGTGCAACATATTGAGCAGCTTCTTTAATACGTTCTTTAATCTCATTTTTATCTTCAAGTTCTGGATTCTTAGAAGTCACAAGACCTAACACAACCTTCTGATCTTTAATAAAACGTAATGGTTTGAAATCACCGGAACGGTCACTATCATACTCTAAGAAGAAACCATCGATCTTACATCCACCGAATAAAGTCTCAGCTACTGGTTCATATCCACCAGAAGAGAACCATGTAGAACGGAAGTTACCACGGCAGATATGCATTGTAATTGTCATATCCTCAGGTTTAGCTTCTAAAGCTTCATTGATCATTTTCACATAATTCTTAGCAATCTGGTCAAGGTCAAGACCACGGCTTGCGTAATCGTCGCGTTTATTCTGATCACAGAATTCACCCCAAGATGTATCATCAAACTGTAAGTAACGGCATCCACGAGCGTAGAATGCTTTGATCGCTTTCTGATAAGCAAGAGCAATCTCATGATACAGATCATCTTCATTTTTATAACGATCGATCGCTTTGTAAGTCTCGCTTCCACGAACACAACAGATCAGATGAAGCATTGCAGGAGAAGGAATTGTCATCTTGCAGTCAACATCCCCAGCAATTTCTTTCAAGTAAGAGAAATGATCTAAGAATTCACTGTTTTCATCAAAATCAATTTTGTCAACAATCTCAAGAGTTGCGGCTTTTGGCTGATGTCCCTTAAAAGCAACAGACCAGTGATCAGCTTTGATCTCCTTGACTCCGACTAAAGAAGCAAGGAAATCAAGATGCCAATAGCGACGTCTTAACTCTCCGTCAGTAACTGCTTTTAATCCAACAGCTTTCTCTTTTTCAACTAACTCTTTGATCGCTTTATCTTCAACTTCACGCAACTGGTCTGCAGATAAAGT
>OHTK01000653.1_pt1 | contig 14834 bp, 10 predicted proteins | sample 1578931 | NCBI WGS metagenome assembly OHTK01 (sample SAMEA3879553, study PRJEB24766) | human gut metagenome | biome: human-associated habitat; feature: feces | place: USA | collected 1985/1987 | reverse complement strand
TTGTCAGAAGTGAAATAAACGGCATCAGAAAGCTGTTGCTGATATAGTCCATAACATCGAGCAGCTGTCCTACGGATCCGTTCGGAAGCTTCAATTCGAAGTAGAGTTTGTTATATCCAAGACAGATCAAAACCGCTGTAATAACGGAGTAAATACCAACTACTCCACACATTTTCTTACGTGGTTTATGATACAATTCCATACCGTTTGCAACCAGTGTCTCCATGACAGATACGCAGGATGTCAGTGCTGCGAATCCCATCATTAGGAAGAATGCAATCGCTGCAGGGCGTCCGAATACTCCCATAGCATCAAATACCTTCGGCAGTGAGATGAAGATCAAACTCGGGCCGGAAGCCATTCCGTCATTTCCAAGGAAAACAAATACTGCTGGGATGATCATCATTCCGGCAAGAATTGCCACACCTGTGTCAAAAATCTCAATCTGATTTGTCGCTTTATCCAAATCAATGTCATTTTTCACATAAGAACCTCCACTTTTCTTTCGTAAATCAATATGACCCACTGGAAGAAGACCTTCTGTACATCTTCAACCCTCTGGAACTTCGAGATTTCACAATGGGACTCTTGTGCGGTATCTCCAGTGCAGACCTTATGCCTTGTGCATTTAAATGCGTAGTCACTTTAATACCACAGGAACACACAGAGAACTTCCGCCATCAGTTGCTTTTTACAAAGAAGGATCTTAAACGGTTAGAACAACTTAATATGCTGTTGGTGGATAATAAAGAGAATTAACATACAGTGAAAGGGTTCGGCATCTTGCCGAACCCTTCGTTTTCATCTGACATATCACCGCCAAACTACTGCAGATAAAATCATAAATCCTACAATTGATACCATCGTGTATACCGAAATCGCTGATGAGTAGAATTCTTTTTTCTCTTTTCCATTCCATTCTGCTGTATCACATTTGATATTTTTCTATCACACACGTATGCTTCCGTTCGCCTGCTGGAGCATCTTTATCATAATTAATTCCGACCAGCAGAATCTCACCTCCAAACTCTTTGATTGCCGCCGGGTAGTTCCGTTTCTTAATCTGTGCAATTGCTCCTTCTGCTGATTTATCCCACTTCATTTCAACTACTAACGCCGGAAGATTCGATGTTTTCTTTGGAAAATATACAATATCTGCATAGCCATTTCCTGACGGAAGTTCTTCGAATTTCAGATAATAATCGCGATAACTAAAATATGCAAGCTTAATCACGCTTCGTAATGCCTGTTCATTATTGTAGAAAAGAGCCGTTGTCTCCTCTGTATGGATCTTCTCAATCTGTGCTGCTACTGCATCCGCATTCATATGTACTGTATCCGAAATGATCTGGTCGCTTTCACGCACACGCTGAATTGTCTCGTTCCGTCTGACTCCCCTGATCGTCCTTGAAAATTCCCGCTTGATTTCTTCATTTGGAATATGCACTTTTTCCGTTTCTTTGTCATAAGCCAGATATCCCAGATGAATCAACAATGTCAGTACATCATCTTTCTCTCTGAATGTTACAAGATCATTCGAAAATCCGCTTGTATCAACTTCTACTTCAATACCACCGATCAGTTCAGCGATTGTCTTGGAAAGTCCGTCATAATCAAGACTAATATATTCCATCAAACTCTCTGCTGCCGATGTCTGCGTCCAGTAGGAATCGAAATCATCATTTCTAAGTGCTTTCATTACAGAGTTCGGATTATAAATTGAATTTGCATTTGGAAATGAATATCCATCATACCATAACTTCATCTTCGAAAAATCTATTTGATATTCGCTGCACAGATCCTTTACTTCCTGTTCTGTAAAACCTACATATGGCGCAAACTTTCTTGGTTTTACCATTGTAAATTCTTCGAAATCAGAAATTGCAGACTGTGAACCATCTTTTTTAATCGGCAGGATTCCTGTCATATAAACTGCTGCGAAAATCTTATCCGTTGTTCCACTATTTTTAAATAATGACCGTAAAAATAATAGATACTCTCTCTGGATTTCTGCTTTTCCACCATTCTCACGAATCGGTGCATCCCACTCATCGATAATCATAATGATTTTATTTCCTGTATAAGTCACCAGATTCGCTAATGTATCAAACAGTGCTTCTGCTTCTTTCACTTCCGGATAAATATCTAAAACTTCTTCTATTATATTTCGTTTCACATAGGAGACTGCATCTTCCGGTGATGTCACACCAAGAACACTCGCCATATCCAGATAGATCACATCATACTGATTCAGATATTTTAAATATTCATCATCTTTTGCAATTTTAAGATCATCAAACAATTCCTTGGAATCACAAGTCTTATCATAATATGCACACAACATTTTGGCAGCAAAAGATTTCCCAAAACGCCGTGGTCTGCTGATACATGTCAGATTCCGTGGCGTATTGATTGTTTGATTAATCAGACTTATCATTTCTGTTTTATCGACATAAACGTCATTTCTCATATTCGAAAAACCGCTGTTTCCCGGATTCAGATAACTTCCCATCTGTGCTGTCACCTCCTCGCATATTTTTATTTAATTTCTTGTAACTTACTTGTTATCTTATATGTTTTCTTACTATATTATATCTAATTTTTATTTGTTTTACCATAACTTACGTGTTATCTTGTACGTTTTCTTGTCTTTTATTAATTTGCGAACATATCAAGACTTATCGGCCTTGCTGCACCGGTTTCTACAGCAGTTGGAATTATGTTGAACGTTGGATTTTATGTTTATTTAAATCGAAAAAAATAGCCCCCTGCAACTGCTGCCACCGGCATTACAACCACGCAGGCGATTGCTCCGAAGATCATTGAGGCACAATTTTCAAACATGATTTTAGAATTCAACAGTAGTTCAAACGAATATCCCTGCATCCGCAGATAGGAAAAAAGCAGAAGTGATTCTCCTAAATATGCAAACAGAAGTGTATTCACCGTTGTTCCGGTCACTTCTTTTCCTATCTGCATTCCGCTGTGAATCAGTTCTTTAAAAGTCATATCTTCTTTATGGCTTTTCACTTCATAAACAGATGTGGTAACTGTCAGTGCCATATCAAGAACAGCTCCAAGAGTACTGAGAAGTATAACAGAGACAGCAACATTTCTCATACTGATATTCAGGTTCACATTATAATAAAATACATCTTCTCCAACCTGTTGTATCTCGTTAAGACCTCCCGCCTCACTTCTCCATACAACGATATATATGAAGAAAAACAGCAACAGCATTGTGATCATAGTTGCCAGAAATGCACTCCATGTCTTTCCATTTCTACCATTTTGATAGAACAACGTAATACAGGAAATGACAACACCGACACAAACCGTAACGAGAAGAACCGGAACTCCTGATGCCATAAGCCAGATTGCAAGACTTAAGATCAACAGATTTCCACACAAAGCAATAAGCGAAACGACACCTCTGTCTCCACCGACGACCATAATTAAAATCAGTAAAATCAATCCAAGTGTTATCAGCATTTTCCTTCTCCCTGCACCTTTCTTGCTTTCTTCTGTCTATGAAACATTCCTGGAACCTTTATCATCACAGAAGTAACCAAAATAGAAATCGGTATTGCCAGAACAATTCCTATACTTTCCACCAGGAATCTGCACAATTCACATGGAATGTGCAATTTTATAATAGTAATTAAACTCACATCATTATTCATTCGAATCAGACACATTGGGATCAGTCCACAGCTAAAGACAAACAACAGCACATTTATCATCGTTCCCATAATGTCATATCCAATTTCTCTTCCTGATTTAAATAATTCCAAAAATGTCACTTTCGGCTTCTTTTCAACGATTTCACTTAAGGATGCAGCGATGGCGACCGCCACATCCATGATTGCTCCCAGTCCTGAGATCAGGATTTCTGCATGGAAAATTTCATCCGGATTTTCAATACTTCCAAGATACTCCATGGTCGAATAATCAAGATCTTCTGCATGATGGATTACAACATCAAAGATTCCCATGATCATTACAAGAACAATCAATGTTGTAAAAAGTGCTGCCCATGTCTTTTTATGAATCCCGTTTAATCCAACCAATGTAATAACCGCAAAAAGGATCACCAGCCTGCTGCACATTTCCAGCACATTTGATGTATCTCCCGCTTTCCAAAAACCAATTGCAAAAACAACAACATTGAAAATAACGGTCACTATCGTAAGCGCACCCTGTCTTCCTGCAATGGTAATTAATACAAACATTAAGAATCCTACAAGTATCATAAGCTCTGTATCTCGTTTCAGTCCACGAATTCCAGAACCCATTCTCTTGCTTGTTCCATTGAGCAGTACCTTATCCCCCTTATGATATGGCTGTTTCATCATTCCGGTATACGTGTACTCATTCGTAAAACTTATTGTCTTTCCCTTGTTTTCTCCATTTAGGATTACTCCCTGGATGTTCTGCTTATATTTTTTCTCCTTCGTTCCTCTGGTTCCTGTCTCTTCTCCTGAGACACTGGTTTCGACCTTTGTCAGTTTTGCAATGGGTGTGCTATACAACCATGCATCATTTGCAACAAAGATAATACACAGCAGATACAATATGCCAAGGATACAATATAACTTTCTTTTCTTGCTCTGTTTTACAAATTCCAACATTACTTTACTTCCATCTCGAATCTATCAAAAATCATTTTTTTATTTTAACGCAAAAAATTTTATTGTCAAGGTGAATTTGAAAATGATTTTCATGTTAAAAGAACAGAACAGCACGCTAACGCGCACTGCCCTGTTCTTCTTTTCTCTATTCTACTTTGCTTCTCCCTCCGGGAAAATAATCTTATTCACGAAGAAGAATACCACCATCGACACTCCTCCGTTCAGCACGGTTGTTCCGATATTGTAAAGCCATCCCGGTACAAACATTCCGGCAACTGCAACCCAGATACAATTGATTGAGTTTACAATACATGTAACAATACAGAATGCGATCAGATACCAGAACGCCTGATACCAGATCTTTCCTTTGCTGCGGAACACAAAGCTTCTCTGGATTCCACGGACATATGCTGCTGCCATCTTTCCTGCATGATACGGATCCTCTGAAAAATACTCAAAGTTTCTTCCACACAGCGGACTTCTCTTGATATTAAGTCCAGGTCCGAGGATCACATTGACTCCCATTGTCACTGCCTCTTCCGCAAGTGCTTCCCCGATTTCCTCTCCAAGTGCTTCATCCCAGCTGTTTGCCACTCCTGCCGCTGTCGGAAAACAAGTTGCCGGAAGACTGGCATTCAATCCCAAATGATCTCCCGCTCCTGCCTGTCTTCTCAACCCGTGAGGTCCATCAGACATTACCATCGACGGAATTCCATATTTTTCAAAATCAACGGTCTCCCATGTGTTCTTCCCTGACATCATAACTGCTTTCTCTGCCAGTGTCATTTTTCTGATCAACTTTTCATATTTCAGACTCATTTTGAAACCCACCTTTTATTTTATACTATGTTACTTTGTTACCCTTCGCAGTACCTGTGATCAGTTTTCTTGCATTTTCCATATCACAAGTGTCTTTTTTACTGAACTTATCATAACACAAAAAGCAGACCGTTAAGGTCTGCTTTCATAAATGGTCGTTTTTTCTACATAAACTGTTTTAATAACATTTTTTATTTTGATTTTTTCAATAATTTCTTATACGAGAAATCGATAGCAAATGCGCCCAGCGGAGCTGTCAGCACAATCGCTAAAACAGCCACGGTAAGAACGGTATCTCCGCATGCAAATCCCATCGCAAGAGGAATTCCACCGATTGCGGCCTGAACTGTTGCTTTCGGTGTATAAGCCATCATGGCAAATAATCGTTCTGTCTTCTTGAGACTTGTTCCAAGAAGGCAGACGGATACACCAAGCATACGAAACACCAGTGCACCTACGATAACAACTAACGCTTTCACACCGATTTTTCCAAGATATCCGACATTCACTGTTGCTCCTACAAGCACAAACAGAAATACTTCTGCTGCCACCCACAGCTTTCCATATTTCACAGAAATCCTCTTCGCAACAACTTCTCTCTTCTTCTGCAAACCGATCCCAATGAACATGATCGCGATCAATGCTGAAAATGTGATCGCCGTATTCAAACTGTCTTCCATAACAACAAGCAACAGAGAAATACTCAAAATGATCAACACTTTCGAGGTATCTCTTATATGCACCTTCTTAAAATAATACGCAAGACATGTCCCTATTAATAATCCAATCCCAATTCCAAGGAAAATAGAAACCGGAATATTGATAAAACTGAGTATAGATGTAATTTGTCCCTGCATCATTCCTGTAAATGTTGAAAACAGCACGATGACATAGACGTCATCCACAGATGCGCCCGCAAGAATCAGCTGCGGAATCCCCTGTTTCACGCCATAGCCTTCCTCCATCAGCTTCACCATTCTCGGTACTACAACAGCCGGTGAAACTGCTGCAAGCACAGCTCCCATGATTGCAGCTTCAAGTATAGATAATCCCATCAGCTTCGGAGCCAGCAGTACAATTCCAACAATCTCAAACGTTGCCGGAACAAAACACATCATCACAGCCGGTCTTCCGATCTTTTTAAGTCCTGAAAGATCCAGACCAAGACCGGCTCTTGTAAGGATGATAATCAGCGCGATCTTTCGAAGCTCGGCTGAGATTCCAAGAATACTGTCATCCAACAGATTCAGTACATATGGGCCGAGTATCATTCCCGTGATCATCATTCCAAGCAAGCTTGGCAGTTTGATTTTCTTACAGATCCAGCCCATAGACATTCCTACAAGCAAGATCAAAGCAATACTTAGTAACATCTATTAAATTGCAAGCAAGTTCTTAATTGCTTCCATGTAAATCTGTACTGCTTCTTCAACTTCAGATACAAGTGTGTACTCGTCTGCACCGTGGATGCGGTAATCTACGCCCGGTTTCTCCGGTCCGAATGCGATGATATTTTTTAAGGACTTCGCATATGTTCCACCACCGATTACTAACGGTTTGTTCTCTGTATCTCCTGTTACATCTGTATAAGCTTTGTACAGTGCCTCTACAAGTGGAGACTCTTTTGGGAAGAACAATGGTTTTGTAGTTGTGTGGATCTCAATGCGTCCGTTCTCGTCTTCGAGCTTTCCTTCGCACATCTTGAGCATATCTTCTACAGAATATGTTACCGGGAATCTGATATCGATTGTAGCGGAGATCACACCGTCTTCTGTCTTAACGATTCCGTTACAGAATGTAAGCTCTCCAAACTCATCTGCGCATTTCAGTCCGATTCCTGATCCGTCACATGCTGTACCAATGTGTGAGTTATAGAATTCTACGAAATCATCTTCAAATCCGGCTTTTGCAAGACAGTCAAAGATAACACCTGCAGCATTAACTCCAAATGCCGGTGTACTTGCATGTGCAGATACTCCCTTTGCATAAATAGTGATCTTTCCATCTTCCTCTGTTACTTTATATTCCTGAAGTTTTGTCTCTGCGAAAGCAGCTTCCAGTCTGTCTTTCAGTCCTTCTTCTGCCGGAATCTCTGCTGTACATGCATCGCATACGGCATTGAATACAAATCCACCATTGATAGAAATAATCTTTGTATTCTTAGAAGTTGCCAGCATGCCAAGCATACCTTTCTCTCCGTGAATACATGGGTAATTTGCATCCGGTGTAAATCCACAAGATAACTCTTCTGCCACTTCATTATAATGCTCCATACATCTGGAACCATTTTCCTCATTACATCCCATGATCAGACGAACTCTCTTGTTGAGCTTCACACCTGAATCACGAAGAAGCTTCATTGCATAAAGCGCTTCCATAACAGGTCCTTTATCATCTGTTGTTCCACGTCCGTAAACGTAATCTCCTTCTCTTGTCAGCTTGAATGGATCATATGTCCAGTCACCGCCCGCCGGTACGATATCCAGATGTCCTGCGATACCAACGATCTCTTCGCCTTCTCCCATCTCTGCATATCCACAGTAGTTATCCAGGTTCACTGTCTTGAATCCGAGTTCATCTGCAATCTGCAGTGCTTCGTGAAGAACCTTTGCCGGTCCCTCTCCAAATGGCATTCCTTCTGCCGGTGTTCCAAGCTGTGAATCTATCGCTACAAGTCTTTCCATATTGCTTAACAATTCTTCTGTTGTTGCATGAATCTTTTCTTTGATATCCATTATTTTCACCCTTTCTTTTTTACGTTACTGTTCACACGATGTGCGACCAGCAACGCATCTCGCCATTTTAAATCGCCTTTGGCGATGGGGCGAGATGCATTCAAGCCAAAACATGCATCCTCCGTGTCAATCAGCGGAGTGATTGACACGGGAGTGAACAGTAACTTTTTTACTGCCTTCTATCATATGATGCGAGTGTCAAAAGTAAATTTTGACACTTACATCATCATATCATGTATCGTGAAAAATTTCCAGTCTTCCCTTAACGAAATTATCAACATTTTGTCTATAATCTGGATTAAACAATTCTTCCGTTTTAGATTATATTCTCTTAATAAATTTTACTTTTCTTTAGCTTTCGTGACACGAGGTGTTCACAATTCTTCCGTATAATAACATCATCAAGTTGATACAAATGAATTACAAAAGTATCATACATAGAAAAGAAGACGGTGATTGTATTAGCGACAGGTCTTTTATGATTGCCGGACTTCGACCAAAAATTACGAATAGTTTATATAGATAATGGCCCGGTGCAGTGCACCGGGCCACGTTTTTGTTATTATATTTTCTTAACCTCTTTTTCCATTTTTCAGATCTTCCACGATTTCATTGTAACGTTTTTTATTCAAACGATAGAAGAACAGAACAACTGCTGTGATAATCCACAAAATTCCTGGAATTGTTGAAAATGCATGTTTCATAACTGCAATTACTTCCGGATTCTGTACCTGATTTGCCACATATCCATATTTACCAAGCAGAGCTGCAAGGAGTGCAGTTCCTATAGCCATTCCGATTTTATTTCCAAGAGAAACAAATGCATACTGGAATCCATCATTTCTAAGTCCTGTTTTCCACTCACCGTATTCCACACAATCCGGAATGATCGCATAGATTGCAGTGTTAAATCCTGAAAAGAAGAACTGTGTAATACCTGCCAATGCATAGAATACAATTGGAGATTCTTTTACATTAAAGAAGAACATTACAAGCATAGCGATTCCTGTAAGTAATGCAAAAACAGATGCTGTTCTTCCTTTATTATTCAACTTGCGGAATACCGGCTGGAAGCAAGCTGCACCGATAATTGAAGGAATAATAATACACATGGAATATGTTGTATAATAGGAAGCATCTCCTTCTACATAAGTGAAATAATATAAAATATCTGCATTTCTTCCATATAATGTGAATCCAAACAGCACCTGTCCAACTAATGCAAGCAGATATGGTCTATTCTGCATAACGGCCTTCAGTTGTACTTTAATGGAGATTTTTTCTTTCTCCGGAATTGTCACCTGCTCTTTTGTCTTTGCAAAACAGAAGAAATGACATGCAGCAAAGATGCATCCGTAAATAATTGCAACAAACAGATAACCGTTCTTTACACTGTTGCTTCCAAGCCTGCTGATCAGTGGCACTGTTACGATATTGATGATTCCGATTGCGATCATTGCTGCTACGGAACGAGATGTGTTGATCTTGGCACGCTCATCAATATCCTGTGTCATAGCACCGCAAAGTGTTCCATATGGAATGTTTACACATGTGTATCCTAAAACGAGAAGACAGTATGTAATTACCATGTAAACTATTTTCGATGTATTTGACCAATCTGGGTGCGCCCAGAAAGAAAGGATCAAAAGCACTGATGTGATCGGTGCTGCCACCAACAGCCATGGACGGTATCTTCCCCATCTTGTGTTTGTTTTATCTGTTAATCCACCTACGATTGGATCATTGATCGCATCCCAGAATCTTGAGAAAAGCATCAATGCTGATACTGCTGCCATACTGATTCCAAATACATCTGTATAGAAAATCATTAAAAAGTTACTGACAAACATCCAGCTAAAGTTACATCCTACATCTCCGAAACCATATGCAATCTTGCTGATCAGAGGCACTTTTCCATTATTGCTCTCGTTTTCCATTAATTACCTCCTTGCCAGAGTTTCTGATAAGACTCTGTTCTCTCTCGATTCGATCACCTATTTCTCCTGCACATTGATAATTACTTTCATCGTTGTCTCGCGGTTATCATCAATATACTGATATGCTTTCAGATAATCTTTGAATGCAAATGTCTTAGAAATCAATGGTCTTAAATGAACTTTTCCTTCGTTTACAAGTTCTATACCATCTACATAATCATCATGACGATACATCATTGTGCTCTTGATATCCAGTTCGTGATCATTTGCAACTGCAAGGTCTACTGTTGCCATTCCCGCAAATACGGCAACAAGAACGATGATACTTCCTTTTCTTGCGTACTTAATTGCCTGTCCCATTGTGATATTATTTCCTGCGCAATCATAGATCACATCTGCCTTGTCAGGACCAAAGGCTTCAACCATTGCCTCGCCAAAGTCCTTCTCCATAGTATTAACGCATACATCAATACCACATTCTTTTGCCTTATCCAGACGAAGGTCGCTGACATCTGTGATCATTACCTTTGCGGCGCCCATTCCTTTTGCTGCCTGTGCAACCAGGTTACCGATCGGTCCTGCACCAAGAACTGCAATATTCAATCCCTTTACATCTCCTACCTGCTTCACTCCATGCACTGCAACTGCCAGAGGCTCGATCATGGCACCTTCTTCATAAGACATATCTTCCGGAATCGGTGTTACTTTAGAGGCATCTACTGCAAAATATTCTGAAGCTGTTCCTGTTGTCTGGAATCCCATAACCTTAAGTTCCTCACAAAGGTTATATTTTCCATGGCGGCACGGATAACACTGTCCGCAGTAAACCTGTGGCTCGATCGTAACTTTCTGTCCTTCATGAAATTCTGTAACATCTTTTCCGACCTTGGCAATCTCACCGGATACCTCATGTCCCTGAGTCACCGGGTATTTTGTAAATGGATGTTTTCCATGATATACGTGAATATCAGATCCACAGATTCCTATATTCATAATCTTAACTAGTACCTGATCATCTTTCACTTCCGGAACCGGTACCTCTCTGAAAATAATTTCTCCCGGATTTGTCATTACCTGCTGTAACATAATGTTTTCCTCCTTTATTGAATATCTTTTATTAAATGTTTTATTAAAGTAATTACATTATTGTTCAGGAAACGTATTTTGTCAATATGTTATTGTTCAATTCTGCCTATTGCACAAGATTTCGCTATAATTTTTATGCACTTTGCGCAAAAAAGTCCAGGGAAGAAACATGTATTAAAAATGTTTCTTCTCTGGATTTTCTAACTTTCCATCATTCTGATCGTTATAATGTTTTAATAAAAGCCTGCAAATAATGTTTTGCCACACCAACTGCCGAGGCTTCTCTCTTATATGAACAAACTTTCAGGTATCTCGCATCATGCTCAAATCCATTATATTCCATTACTTTTTTCCCTAAGGTTATCATATGATCTGCAAGATATCCCCCTACTTCTCCTCCAAGAATAATATCCATATCATATGCCATTCTCAGATTTGAAATAAGGATTGCCAGATTATTAAGATACTCTTTCCAAACCTTCACAGCCTGTCCGTCCTGCTCTTCCACCTTCTTCATAAACTGTTCCAGTGTCTCTTTGGTATCATCTGTCAGCACGCTCGCCGCACAGTAAGCATCCGCACAGCCTTGTTTTCCGCAATAACATTTCTTTCCGCCCGGAACAAGGATCATATGTCCAAATTCTCCGGCTTTCTGATTCGCTCCCGGAATCAATTTCCCGTCAATGCAAAATGCTCCTCCGAGTGTGTTATTCAATGAAAGATACAATGCATTTCTATAGTTATTTAAATCCTCTGCCATCATTGCCGCATTGGCATCATTTTCAAAATAAACCGGAAGTGAAAAGATCTGTTCCAAAAAGCTTAAACTATAATTCTCCAATTGGAGCGCATGAGATTTGATCAGCATTCGTTCTTTCGAATTAACAATTCCCGGAATTGAAATTCCGATTCCCAAGATTCGTTCTCTGTTTTCTACATCTGAAAGAAATCTTTCCAATGCTTCGCTCAATTGTAAGTAGTAAGCGGCCTCTGTTGAAAATTCTAAGCGGATCCTTTCATATTTCTCTATCTCATAGCTCAAATTCACAAGTACAAATCCTGCATGCTTCGCAGTGATCCTTATCCCAACCGCATAACGGTACGCTGGATTAATACTGATTCGTTTTGCTTTTCGCCCGCCTGTAGATTCATATTCTCCGGTTTCAACCGCAATTCCATTAGCCAAGAGCTCATTCACATTCGACAATACAGTCGGCATACTAAGATTGAGATCCTTCGACAATTCCACTTTAGACGTTGCTTCGTGATTTATAATATAATTTACTATTTTTGATTTTGTAATATTTCTCTTTTCCGCTCCAGCCATATCCAAGGCTCCTTTTATAAATTGTTTTATAAAAGTATCTTATCTCTTCTTTGCCGCTTTGTAAAGGTTACAAATGCATTTTATTCTTCTACTTCCACCGGATTTGTCACACTGACCTTGTGATCATACCATGTTCCCTTTTTTCCGATCAATGCAAGATCAAATTCTTTGTCCAGTGCCGGAACCGGAACGTCGAATCCATAGACCTCTTCAGATGTTCCATCGCTGTAATTAATAGTATCTGTTGTAGGCTGAAGCAGTTCTGCGCCGTCCTTCTGTGCATCCTCGGCAGTTCCTTCAAACAGATTAACAATATTTTTAGACACCAGACTGATATGAATTGTCATTTTCCCATCCTCTACTGTCAGTGTTCCTTTTCCATCCATTGCTTCATTCACATGGAACATAGAACTGTCCGTCTGAAATTCTGCTGTATATGTTCCGTCTTCCAGTGCTGCCTGCTCCTCATCTGCCTTATCTGCAGAATCCTCTTTTGTATCCGCCTGTTCTGTTTGTGCTTTTCCACTGTCTTTCGCCTCTGTGCTATTTCCACATCCTGTAAATACAGATGCGATCATAGAAACAGAAATTAATACCATTAATAGCTTCTTTTTCATCTAAATCCTTCCTTTCATTAATTCAAAAAAGGTCATGCCATTCCCTTTTCTCTGAACAAGCATGACCTTCTCAATATCTTCTTACAAATTACTCTGCATCAATTGCAGCCTGTGTATGTGCTACATACAGCTGCTGGATTGCCTGGATCTCTCCTAAACCTGCAATCTGAGTATCAATGCTGTCAAATGCTCCTGATGCCTCAAACTGGCTCTTCCAGGAATCATCGTCATCTCCGGCCATATCGTTGTTCGCATGGTCTCCTGCAACAACCATCAGCGGACGAAGGATTACTTTCTTATATCCTGCTTCTTTCAGTTTCTCGATCACTGCCTCGCAGGATGTATCTTCCGGCTCACCCTCTACAGTTCCGATAAATACATTGTCATATCCAAGCTGTTCCATCTGTGTCTGCATCTGAGAATAACTTACCTTTGCAGTATGAGATGTACCATGTCCCATGAATACAAATGCTGTTCCGTCTTCTTTCACTGCATCTAAACTGTCAAATCCGGCGTCTTTCACTGCCTCTGCTGTGATTGCTTCTGCTACTGCTGCCTTGTCTGCATTGATAACAGTTGCATCAGCTCCTACTTCTCCAAGAAGTGGCTCTGCAATCTTAACAGATTCAAACTTATCTTTATATTCCTCTACTGCTGCTGTAAGTTCATCATATTCTGCTCCATGCATCAGATGTGTCGGCTGTACAACAAGGTTCTTCACTCCATTGTCTACAGCTCTCTGCAATGCCTGATCCACATTGTCGATCTTCTCACCATCACGAGCCTGTACATGATTGATAATGATCTGTGCTGTAAATGCTCTTCTTACAGACCAGTCCGGATAAGCTGCCTGAACTGCCTTCTCAATACCACCGATATCTGTCGCACGGCTGTCATTGAAGGATGTTCCAAAACTTACTACAAGGATTTCATTTTCACCGATCTCATCAGCATTGAGCGGATCATCCTTGGATGCATCTCCTGTATCTCTTCCGAAATAATCCGGATCCGCATTCTCTCCCTCAACAAGTTCTTTCTGTGCATCTGTCAGTGCATCCCATGCTTCTTTCGCTGCTGTACACTGCTCATCTGTCTTGTCTGTTCTTTCCTGAACATAAATGTCATCGATCAGCTTCGCAACTTTATCTGCTGCTTCCTGATCACTGTCCTGTTTAGACTCTGTCTTTGTTGTGTCAGTGTTGTTGTCGCCCTTTGATCCACATCCTGCAATCATGGACACACTAAGTGTTGCTGCCAGTAAAACCATTAATACTTTCTTTTTCATTGTCATCCTCCTGATTTCTTATTCTCAGAAATGAAAACACCCTCGAATCAAACGAGGGTACGCAAAGAAAAACCGGTGATCATTTACAATCTATCTGTAAATAATTACTGCAGTCTAAATCATTTCCTTTCGTACGGCCAATTCCTCGTGGCATGAATTCTTCATTCCTGTACTGCGAAAGGCAGGTCTCCCGGCTGATCGTTCAAATGCTTCTGCTTCACCTTCCCGGTCTCCCAGTGGCATGTAGGATTCAAAGCTCGCAAAATACGGTGACGAGTTCGTACAGGATTCACACCTGTTTCCCTTTTCACCGGATTAACAGAAATCTTCTGTCATCCGACACCTTACGCTTTTCTATGTGGTCGATATTCGGTAATTTTTACCGTTATCTTTTTAA